>Ga0114975_10000895_pt1 | contig 21807 bp, 29 predicted proteins | sample S_130626_EF_Meta_FD_87031 | JGI IMG/M metagenome (GOLD analysis project Ga0114975, IMG submission 87031) | Freshwater microbial communities from Lake Simoncouche, Canada to study carbon cycling - S_130626_EF_MetaG | ecosystem: Environmental > Aquatic > Freshwater > Lake | place: Lake...
CATCCTTGTGCTTATCAAATACTGTGATGGCTGATGATAGGTTGCCGATTGCTTCTTGTAACTCAGGGTCTTCATCTATATTCAACTTCCTTGCTCGTTGTAACCCATCTAATACATTCTCGATGGCACTATCTCTGAACACGGATTCCTTTTCCCCGATCCCAATGTTGAGTTTAGTCACTAAGTGCTGTAACGGTGTCAACATACTTAGGATAGTCTCCCGTCTTGCTACCTTCTCAGCCTCCTTGATTGAGTCTCTAAATGCCAATCGGTCATCGTCACTTAAATCGAACAAGAAGTGCTTTTCATCTGGTAACGGAGAAAACCTAAGGTCAAACCCCATACGCTCTCTAAACTCTTCAGCCGTTGGATAGTCCGCTATCTTTGCTCTTGATGTGACTTGATTCTTTGACCGATACATAATATCAAGTTGAACATATCTGTTGTAGTTGGGAAGTTCCTTATCTAGCATGGCATCTACATGGGTAATACGTTGACGCATCTCGTGTGTATATTCCATATAGTTGTTGTTAGGTAGGATACGGGGTCCCTTATCAATGTAACCAAGGGTGTTGTTTTTGTGGTAGATGTAGATACCCGATGCCTCTTGCATGATACGATTGATTGGGTTGCTACTGTCTCTGAACAACTTACTGTTGACAATCAAACTTGTGTCATCCATCTGTTGTTGAATAACTGCTTCTGCTACTTGGTCACGCTTGGTTAGATTAGCCCGTCTTACTGTCAGCTTTACTAACATCGCCTTCTCATTCAGTTGTTTCATCTTCTTCCTCCTCGTCATCGTTGTAATCCCCAGTAAAATCTGTATCAGCATTTAGTGTGGGTTGAGCAATTGCTCTTTTGAATCTTTCTACTTCTTCTTGCAGACCTTCTATGGTTTCAGACACCACACTCGCTTCGCAATACCCTGTTGGTATGTCCTTGCCGTTGTAATACACTTCACAAATCTGATATGTATCTTCTACAATCTCTTCTTCTTCGTGAACATACTTTGATACATGTTTAACTACTCTATGATTCCAGTGCATGATTCCTCCTATTTATAAAGATACATAAAATACTTACCGAAAAAACTTCCACGCTTTACTGTAGTCCTACGCTTTAATTTCTTTTTGATGTTCATTTGTGCGGCAACAAACCAAGGCTATACTCCTCAGGTATTTCGGGTAATGGCATCCAAAATACAGTGTGCTCAAGTTGTGTTAATCCTGCGTAAAATTTACCTTTCAAATGAAACACTACATCATAGTAAACTTCATCATCTTCGTTAAAATAAAATGATAAAACTTCTTCACCATCCTCAGGTAAACATTCTTCAACAGAAAACCATTCCACAGATTGCATACATCCTCCTATTTTTTCTCCAGTTTGTATCCACGATTCATCCATATCTTCATGGACATGTTTTCAAACCAATCTTGAACTGTTGGGATACGACCACCACAATCCTCTTTAATATGTTGCTCAAGAATCATACGGACAGGAACTTTTTTACCATCCGATGTAGTGATTGTCTTACCGAACTTCTCTTCGCCTTGAAATATTCCGAGACTGTGATGTTTAAGTGCTCGGTGTCTTGCATCAGCAAAGTGTGCTTTGGTATCATCCATCCAGTCGTGCAATGGTTGATAGTCTTCTATATTGCCACCCCATAGTTTTACTGAGGTTAGTGAGTGGTAGTATGGATTCATGATAGGTGTTACTCCTCCTCTTCGTTTTCGTCATCTAGTGAATAACCATAGTCATCAGTCCTCGTATAGTTAACACCAACATTTAAGTTGAACTCAGGAGGTGACTCAGTAAAATCAATAGTCATATCTCCTTGCCCTCCATCGTTGTTATACCAATCGTGCCCTGTGTCTTCAAGCCACTTCTCTGTCATGTCTCTGAGGATATCTATGACAAGCATTTCTTTATTTACTAGCCTTTGATGCCATTTGCCATCTTCCTCATATGATTCTGTGGTCGGCCATACCATTAATTCCTTACTGACATCTACGTCTTTTTCTTGTGCATCTTTTGCATATGCATTGTCAATCTCACCTGAGTCACCACCACCACTGAAGTCAACTTGCACATTTGTAACTCCTAACATCTTCAGTCTTGTTAGTAACTCAGCCTTCTTCTCTTTGCTTGGAAATAAATTCATACATCCTCCTTATATAACTACGCTAGAATTTTTAACTGCCCAACTGACGAATGCTTTGGTGTGCTTAATCTCAGGCTTCATCTTCATGGCATCTTGCACACACATTACATTGAACTCGGGTGGTAAACGATCGATGAACTCGATGGCTCTGTCAAAGTTATCCTTGTTGATACGATGTGCAATAGCACCAGTTAAGGCATACAACACATCCATCTTGGTCGGAACTTCGGCTTTGCTTGGGTTCATCATAATCTCGTCAGGGTTCGGCATACTATCGAATAGCCTACAGAACGCAGTAAACGGAGCAGCAGCACCTTCACCTACATCGCCTGCTACATTGGCAAAATACAAATCACTGCGTAGGTTGGTTGGCACTAGTGATGCCCGTGCCCATGCTCTTGGTGTTGGTGATATCCGTGCATTGGGGTCAAACGCATCGAGCAAGTCTGGTTTAAATCTTAGGAACTGCACGACCTTGTAGCCAGTCTCATCGGGTAAGTTGTCTATCGCCCATTCACACCAGTCGTCAAGCGATACATCAAAGTCTAAGATACGCATACGATTACCTAGTTTTGTAGATAACCTAAACGCACCAGACTTATCTTCTGTCCGATTACCCGATGCTATGATGTATGTCTGTGATGATGATAGGTCTAACTCCCCCACTTTCCCATCATATATAAGACCACAGCAAGCGTTCTGCATCTGTTGTGTGCAGTCCGTCAACTCCTCGATGATTAGAAGGTTACGACCATGTTCGAGTTGTGCAAGGTCATCGGGCTTTTTCCATCTTGTGGTTTCCCCTTGGTTGTTCGGTGTGCCTAATAAGTCTACTGGGTCACGGAGCGATGCATTGAACTCTACAACCTTGTCAAACTTAAGGTCTCTACCTATGGCACGGGCTAAGTCCGACTTACCACCCCCTGGCTTACCAAGTAGGAGATACGCTGGAGTTTTGTGTCCTGTGTGAGTTGTGCCGAACTGAGCCGTTATTGACTCGTATATATCTGAGTATTTCATGTGCTTCCTTTCTTTGGTTAGTTGGTTCTATCGTTGTATTCCTGTAACATCCTTGTTGGTGTCCGATGCATATACATATCTGACACACTTACTTCTACTTCTTCCCTAAAAAAATCTTCTTGAAACATATTGCGTTTAGCCAGTGCCCTTCTAAGTTTCCTCATGGCTAATAATTCTATCTGCCTAACTCGCTCCCTAGTGCAACCAAGAACGTCAGCAACTTCTTCTAGTGTCATGTCAACCATACTTCCTCCTAGTCTTTAGTGAATTTATCTGATGAGCCGTATGGTGTGTCTATTAAGTCTGAACCTGCTAACACACCCTTTTCCATAAGCCTAAACTTTAACTTGCGTAAGGCATTCTTCTCTATCTGCCGAACTCGTTCCCTAGTGCACCCAAGAACCGCTCCAATTTCTTCAAGCGTCATTGGTGTCTGTGCACTAACTCCTGCAAGCATTTCCATCTCTTTTAAGAACTGTTTGGTATCCCTTTCTGCCAATTCTTCAATCGTTTTCGGTTTCTTTCTACCACTGTTTGTTGCTCTCTTGTCGCTTGGTTGGTTATAAATCATATGCGCTTTCTAGTCGTTTACTTACTGTTTCTTTAAAACCTTGGTCTATAATTGTCCTTAATTCATCCGTAGAAAACCATTGGTGTATACCCTGACTTGGTCTTGCTTTGGTTTGATGTGCTGATGTAGTCCGAGAATACTTATCTTTATTACCGAGCCATACCTTTGCCTCAAGGTCGTATACATACATAGGGAAGTGATAGCCATAAGAGTAGACTGCATACACGCTTGGGGTTTTATCAAACATTTCACCTTCTGAATTACTGTCTTTAATTCCGTAGACTGTTTGATTGTTTGTTTCAAAGTTTTCCAGTTTGTCCACATGTTTTCTTATATCTGAGTTGTTTACTCGTTTATGTATTTTTTCTGTCATAGTTTTACCTCGTCATATTTGATGTGTATCTCAAAGCCCAATGCTTTAATGTATTTAATGTTCGTTCGTGTTAGTGTTGCCTGTCCCAACAGTTGAGCGAATATGTGTGCCTTGTGGTCTACTGGATAGATTAGGTCGTTGCCATACTTACTTACAACACGCACAGTCATTTCGTTTACTGGTATGTTTTGGGTTCGCTCCTCTAACTCGCTGATTGATTCCATAAGTAAGTCCTCCTGTATTTGCCGTTTGCCTGCTTGGTTGAATATTTGTGAGAGTGATGTGTGTATATTGTGCATGGTTAAACCTCCGTTCTCTTTGGGTTAAGTTGTTTTAGCATTGATAAGTCTGTTACCATTACATAGTTTGATTTGTTTAGTGGAACGACAGTGAATAGTGATGATAGGTATTTTGCCTCCTCTTCTCCACATGCATGACATGACATACGCAACTTCTCTTTGGTTCGATGCTTTGCTCGGTCTGGCCTGACATACACACTACACTTGATAGACTCACCTGATACACACAAATATTGCGTGTCTTCGTTATCATTGTTTCCATGCATAAGGGTTTTTCCTCTCGTATTTAATCATTTGGTTCGCTACAAAGATAGTCCAAATAGATGCAAAACTGAACCCATATAGCCATAGACAATACCAATTGCCATAGGATTGTATTTCGCTTTTTGCATCCCATACGCTGACATAATCATACATACATATTCCTTTCTTGGTTAGTTACTGATTACTGAAATTGAAAACATATAAGATAAAGTGATTGCGAGGATTAAGAATAGAATCCATTCGACTGGTGTTTTTGGCATGATACGTGCTCCTTTTTTTAGTGGATAATTCGTAGATAATTAGATTGGATAATTAGAGGCCAATGGATATAAGGCTCTCGAGTAATTATCTAGAAATCTGATTTTTTTTTAGGACATGGCGTATTATGACCATGTATGTAAATTCACACACAATTACACGCAACACATTACATATATTTTTACTATGCGTATCCTATTATTTACTAGATAAATAGATAAATAGATAATTAGAAGAAGTATGTTGTTGATTTATATGGGAAATGTGTGAAAAAAAGCTGGATAATTACAAAAGCAATTCTAGATAATTTGATAATTATAATTAAATCAATGACTTACTGTTTCTTGGGTTTAACTGCAGGACTTAGCACATGGCAATTAATCATGTGATTACTACGAACACCGAAAGTCCGAGCCATCTCGCCTACATGGAAACTGTTGGTGACTCTGAGTGTTGGAACTTTTGATGGGTGATACTTACCAATCGTGCCAACTTTTAGTGTGAGAGGATAACGAGATGTTGAAATACCATTAACTATTAAATGTGTTTTACGCATGGATACTCCAAGAGAATAAAAAAAGGGGAGCATAAAAGCCCCCCTACTGTTTTAAACTACACACCATTACTCTGCTTGTTCTACTACTTTACCCTCACCAGCATCAACCAAAGACTCTTCTACAATTCTGTGAACCACACCGAATACGAAAGCCTTTTGCCCTTTTAACTCTTTACCAGACTTGAGCACAGCATTACTTACAGCAAGACACAAGTTAATTAACTGCTCTTTTTTGATAGCACCATTTTCGGGTATCATTCCTGATACATAGGGAACGGCAGACTTAGCAACCAAACCACAACCAAGTATATCGTTTACGATAGGGCGATAAGTCCCATTTTGCAACCAAGTTAAATATGCAGTAGCACCAATTTGCTGACGAACATCACGACTTGCGAAAGCGATTGCCCGTGCAAATGAGCCTGTTTTGCCTGTTTTGTGAGATAAAACTACATCAGTAGTGCCGTTTACTAAAGCGATAGCATTTGACATATAAAGCCTTTCTTTGTTTTGGGTTGAACATCATCAAATATACTCAAAATGAATACACTTGAAAATGCTCTCATGATGTTATGGTTCAACGAGGTTCGACCTATTGAATTTACATCATGAAAGCCAAAACATTAATCATCATGAGCCTAGACATGCTTACCATGATGTAACACTAAATTTTTAAAGAATGAGAGAACGAATCTACCCCAAACCGATAACCCTATTTAATCCCCTTGCATATTGTGAAAGCCTAAGCCTTACAATAATCCCTTGGATAACACACAAGAAAAGTGCGAAGGGGATAAGATTACCGAATTGTTAATGAGCAGAGCCGAAGCCCGTATATCTACTGCCCTGAGTCCGTTTATGACGCTAGACCTGACGGGTAGGGGGGAGGGACAAGGGGCTTGGGGGGTGGGGTGGTGCTTTAGGTGTTGCGCATAACGGGCCCCCTATTTTTAGCATATACACACGTTTTAGCCTTTGCAGTGTCATAAAATTACCTTTACAATTAATGGGGGTGGTCAAGTAGCCATTGAAGGATGCAGTAAGTTACGTATTTTGCTACTTTCTATGTAACGGTTAGTAACTGCCAAATTCACACCCTATCCTATACTGCACAGAGGAGTTTCATGAGTTCTTGGCTTATTATTCTTACAGGTGTGATTTACGCTTACATAGCTGCTGAGCAAGGAATAAAAGGAAATATTTCAATGGCAGTAGTGTATAGTGGGTATTCTTTCTCGAATTTAGGGCTTTACTTACTGGCAACTAAATAACATGACTACTATCCTTGGCGATTGGAAACAAAAAGTATTAGTGGCAGATAGTCAATTTTCAGACACCGACACTGGCATTAAATATTTTGAAGATAAGGTGTTTGCAATAGATGGTGGGTGGATTGGTGTTGCTGGTAACTATGTAGACGCAGAAAAAGTTATAGAGTTTTTAAATAAAAAAAGTAAAGTAAAACCAAAGCTAAAGTCAGATAGTTCGTTTTTAAAGCTTACAAATGAGGGTTTGTTTTCCTGTGGGGATGACCTCGAATGGGAAAGAGTTAGAACTTTCATGGCTATTGGCAGTGGGGCTATGGCAGCAGAGGTTTGTATGCGCATGGGGTTAACGCCCGAAGATTCAGTAAAATGGGCTTGTAATGTGGATTTAATGAGCCACGAGCCTGTTAAAACTTACCCCCTGTAAAAATGCCATACAAAGATCCTGCGGTTAGAAAGTTAAAACATGCAGAGTATTCAAAAAAGTACTATGAAAAAAATAAACCCCAAGAAAGAATCAGACTAGCCAAAACAAAAAAAGAAAGAAGAGCCGAATGGACTGCCTTCAAAGCTACCCTTAGGTGCGAAAGATGTGGAGAAGACCACCCAGCGACTTTTGACTTTCATCATGTAAACCCTGAAGAAAAAGAGGATGACCTTAGTACATTAATAACCGGTGGTAAATTTACTAAAGCGTATAAAGAATTAAAAAAATGTATTGTGTTATGCTCAAACTGCCATCGGATACATCACTATGAAGAAAATTTAAAAAAGAAAAAAACTTGACAATACGCATACACACGGTATACTCAGATTAACCACAGCAAAGGAGAATTAAAATGTTAGAAAAACTAAGGAATTTGTTTAAAGGTAAAGAATCTAAAAAAGAAGAAGTTGCTGAGAAAAAAATGCCTTCTAGGATTTATGCTAAAGGCGAAAAGATGGAAGCCAAAGCAATGCCTGCTAGAAAAGTTACTCCTAAAGTTACAGCAAAAACAGTAGCTACTAAGTCGACTCGCAGAGGTAAATAACATGGCGACTAAGACAGGCTTATATGCAAACATTAATGCAAAGCGTAAAAGGATTTCTGAAGGATCTGGCGAGAAGATGCGGAAAGCAGGAGCCAAAGGAGCCCCCTCCGCTATGGATTTCGTCAATTCAGCAAAAACGGCTAAAAAGGAAAAAAAGTGAAACGTCATAATTTTTTCTTACCAGAAGAACTTGTTGCACAGTTAAAAGCTGAAGCAGACATTATGAAAATTACGTTTTCTGAAGTTATTCGTAAAGCCCTTAAAAAATTCATAGATGAACGAAGAGCTCAAAGACCTAACCAACCCTGATCGCTTTAGAGATATTCCCCCCGGGTTAGTAGCTTCGATTGCTGCTGGGCTGGAAGATCCTAAAGAAATTGCCTCTCGTCATGGAATATATGGTGAAGCATGGGATAAGTTGTCTACATGGAAACCATTTCTTGATGCAATAGCTGAACAACGGGCTGAATTTGAGAAGTCTGGGTATACGTTCCGTGTAAAAGCGGCAATGAAAGCAGATGTTTTAGCTGATCAGTTGTTTGTACAAGCGTTAAGTCATGAAGCTACACTAGGGCAGAAACTAGAAACCATGAAAACGTTTGCCAAACTAGGTGATTTAGAGCCAAAAACAAGCATTCAGGCGCAAGCAGGGCCGGGATTTTCTATAAGTATCAATTTTTCTACCCCACAACCGGGTTTAATAGATAAAAAAACGCTAGATGTTAGCCCTAAAATTATTGAAAATATAGAAGAAAAAACAGTAAAAAAGGCCGAAAAAGTAACAAAAACGATAAAAAAAGCTAAAAAATGACTCATTTAAGCTATACACCACCTAAATCAGTAGAACCGTTTTTACAGTCAGAAGCGTTCATTTCACTAGTAGTTGGGCCTGTCGGTAGTACAAAAACCACTGCTGGTATAATGAAAATTGCTTATCATGCTGCACAAATGGCCCCCTGCAGGGATGGGATACGTAGGTCTAGAGCGATTTGGGTTCGTAATACAAGAGAGCAGTTAAGAGATACGAGCATACCAGATGTGCTTAGATGGTACCCTGACGGTCAAGCTGGGGTGTTTGAGAAAACCAATTACAAATTTATATTAAAGTTTAATGATGTTGAATGTGAAATACTATTTCGTGGTCTGGATGATTCTAATGACGTACGTCGACTATTATCGTTACAAGCGTCTTTTGGCATCCTTGACGAATTTCGAGAAATTAACCCCGACATATTTAATGCACTACAAGGTCGTCTTGGTCGTTACCCTAGTAAGCTCGATAATACTGTGGGGTGTGTTACCAGCACTGGCGCTCCTAATGCTCACATATGGGGAATGACAAACCCTCCAGACATGGATACGTTTTGGGAACAGTTTTTATCTGACCCACCTAGAAATGCAGAAGTATTTTTTCAACCGAGTGGTCTTAGTGCTGAAGCAGACTGGGTAGACTTTTTACCTGACGGGTACTACGATAACTTAGCTGAAGGTAAGTCTGAGGACTGGGTAGACGTTTATATTAATGCCAAATTTGGTAAGTCGCTTAGTGGACAGCCTGTATTCCGTGCATTTGATACAGATACACACATATCGGAAAACCCACTGAATTACATAAAGTCTACAACACATCCGTTAATCATTGGAATGGACTTTGGGTTGACACCAGCTTGTACGATTAGTCAGGTAGATACGTTCGGTAGGTTTTTAACATATTCCGATATAATTTCTGATGGTATGGGTACTCTTAGGTTTGTTCGAGAAAAATTAAAACCGTTACTCGCCAACAAATTCCCGGGTATGCCCGTGTTAATAATCGGAGACCCTGCAGGTACGCAGAGAGCGCAGACAGATGAGCGTAGTGTATTTGATATTCTTAGGCAAGAAGGGTTTAGAGTTATCCCTGCTAGATCAAATTCTGTAGTAGCTCGGTTGTCAGCTGTAGATTCGTTGCTTACTAGAATTTCTGATGGTAAACCTGCCATGTTAATTGATCCGACTTGTAAAAATTTAATAAATGCGCTAAGAGGCGGATATAGGTATAAAATAAAGACTACGGGTGATGTTGATGATAAACCCGAAAAAAATAAGTACTCACACGTTGCAGATGCGTTCCAGTATGCGTGTTTACATGCGGATGGCAACTTGACGGGTGATGTTTTAAGTACTAAAAGAAAAGAAATACAGAGAAGTAATTATCTTTGGGTGTAAAATACTTGACAAGAACATGTATTAAAAGTATAAAGTCATATAACAACTTCACTTCTAGGCTATGCAAGCACTAAATATTACTAATGCTACTGCCCCGGGAACTACTGTTTTAGGTGGAATAGTCCCGATGAAATCAGTCAAACAGCTCCAAGAAGAGGAGCGTAGGGCAGCCGTCACTGCAAATAGTGAGCCGGTAATACAACAGCTTGCAGCTTATATTAAAGGCAAATGGATATATGCTCGTATGGCCAAAGAATATACGGTTGAGCAAAGAATGCTTAAATCAGTTCGTGCACGTCGTGGAGAATATGATCCAGACAAATTAGCACAGCTAAGAGAACAAAACTCTGCAACAATTTTTATGATGCTTACAAGTAATAAATGCCGTGCCGCTTCAAGCTGGTTACGGGATGTGTTGTTAACTGGAGCAGACGATAAACCTTGGAGTTTAAAGCCAAATCCAATTCCTGAGTTAGAGCCGGATATTATACAAGACTTAATGGCCAAAGCTCAACAGAAATTAGAAGAAATGTTGGCGCAAGGAATAAACCCAACAGACGTTGAAGTACGGCAGATGCTCTTAGATTTTAAAGACGAAGCTATGCGTCAACTTACTGATATTGCAAAAGAAACTGCTAGTCGCATGGAACGTAAAATGCATTCTCAGTTATTAGAAGGTGAATGGACTACAGCGTTTGCACAGTTTATTGATGACTTAGTTACATTCCCTTCAGCTATGTTAAAAGGCCCAGTAGTTCGTAACAAGCCAATGCTTAAGTGGGTTCAAGATAGACAAACGCAAGAATGGGGTTTAGATGTTCAAAATACACTAGCTCTTGAGTGGGAACGGGTTGATCCGTTCATGTTATACCCTGCTCCTGATGCGTCTGTTATTAATGACGGCTATTTAATTGAAAGACATAAGCTTTCCCGTGGTGATTTGGTTGAGATGATTAACGTTGACGGTTATAGTGACGGTGCGATTAGACAAGTTCTTGATGAATATGGTAAAGGTGGTTTGCGTGACTGGATTTATATTGACTTAACTAAAGCTAATGCTGAAGGTAAATCTACAGTTGCTGCAGGTCAAAACCCATCTGAATTGATTGATGCTCTCCAGTTTTGGGGTTCAGTACAAGGTAAATTGTTGCGTGATTGGGGTATGTCTGAAGAAGAAGTTCCCGATCCGTTAGCTGAATATCCTATTGAAGCATGGTTGATTGGTCGTTGGATTATCAAGGCTGTAGTAAATCCTGATCCGTTAGGCCGTAAACCATACTATAAAGCCTCATATGAAGAGGTTCCGGGTGCGTTCTGGGGTAATTCGGTAGCTGACCTATGTCGTGATACCCAAGATATCTGTAATGCTGCTGCAAGGGCTCTCGTAAACAATATGGGATTAGCCTCAGGACCACAAGTAGTGTATAACATTGACAGACTACCTCCGGGAGAAAACGTAACACAGATATTCCCATGGAAGATTTGGCAAGTTACAAGCGATCCTATTAATGGCAACCAAGCACCAGTAAGTTTTTACCAACCGAACTCGCAAGCTAACGAACTATTAACTGTATATGAAAAATTTGCTACTTTAGCTGATGAATATACAGGCATACCACGTTATATGACTGGCGGATCGCCCACAGGCGGGGCTGGAAGAACTGCTTCTGGTATGTCTATGTTAATGACAAATGCTGGTAAATCCATCAAACAAGTTATTGCAAATATTGATGAGCACGTAGTCAAACCATGTATTGATCGTTTATACTATTACAATATGCGGTATAGTGACGATATGGACTTAAAAGGTGATATACATATACAAGCTCGTGGTGCTGCAAGTTTACTAGAAAAAGAAGCTGCTCAGCAACGTCGTAATGAGTTCTTGACTGTAGCTCTGAATAGTCCGATTGCACAACAAGTTATTGGTATGGAAGGTATTGCTGAATTGTTAAGACAGTCTGCTAAGACTTTAGATTTAAATGTAGACGAAATTATTCCTTCTGAGTATGTAATTAAACAGAAAGAAGCAGCAGCACAACAGCAACAAATGCAAATGCAACAAATGCAACAGATGGAAATGGCGCAAAAGAGTGGTCAGTCTCAAGCAGGTGGAACACCTCCAGCCCCTCCCGGGGGTGCGCAATTGATGAATAATGCACCTGTTGTAAATAGATTTGAACAATAAAGTTGACAAAGAGTATAATTTTGTTTATATAGTAGTTTGTAGCATTTAAATTGAAAGGAGCCTAAAATGGCTGAAATTTTTAATAAGTTAAAACGTGGCGGAAAAGACGAGTATGCACAAGAGTCTGCTAAGACTGATGGTATGTGCAAAGGCGGACAAACTGGCCTAGGTAGTGCCCCAAGTATGAGTGACTTTTATATGTCCCGTAGCGAAGGTTATGCACAGGAATCAGCTAAAACTGACGGCATGTGTAAGTAATGAGAATTGATGAGCGTGTAGCTAGATGCTTCACGTTTTTACGGGGACCTGAGTTCGATCACCTTACAGAGTATTTCAGAGCCAAACGGCAGGAATCTCTAGAAATGATGGCACAAGTTACCGATGTAGAAAAGATTTACCGGTTACAAGGCGAAGCCGGGGCTTACAAGGAAATTCTTGATTTAGTCGAAAATGCGGAAGCATTAATTGTCAAAATGAGACGCTAGAAGCATACCCCAGTGGAGCTTTAAACGTATTTACAAACCCGTAGTAGCAGACCGTAAGCGACAAACACATACCGTTGAGGCGGAGTGTGAAGCGTAGCCGGAGCTAAGGAGAGAGAAATGGCATTGCCAAAGGCAGTACAACAACAAGTTGAAGAAGCAGATCGTTTAGTAGCAGAGATGGATTTAAATCAGACCGATGTACAACCACCGGAGACTAACTTAAATACAGATCTACCACCAGACCCTGTTGAGCCCAAGGAAAATACTGTTTCGCAAGAGCAAACTAAGCAAGTTGATTCAGTATCTGATGATTTGTGGTCGCAAAAATACCACACTTTAAAAGGTATGTATGATGCTGAAGTACCAAGGTTACATTCACAAGTCCGTGAGTTAAACACGCAAGTGCAGACACTTATAGGCGAAGTTGAAAGAGCCAAAGTTCAACAGCCAGAACCAGCTAAATTAGTCGAGTCTCTAATCACTGAACAAGATAGAGAAGCTTTTGGACCAGATTTAATTGATTTGATAGAACGTGCTGCACAATCTAAAGTAGCCAATGTGCAAAATATGCACAATAGAGAGTCAGACCTAGTAAGTAGAGTCAAAGAGTTGGAAAACCAGTTAGGCAATGTATCCGAACGTCAAGTTGTATCTGATAAAGATAGATTCTTGAATGGATTAGCACAACAAGTACCAGATTGGGAAACTTTGAATTATGATCAAGGGTTCTTAAATTGGTTACAAGAAGTAGATCCTGTGTACGGAATGCCACGCCAAGTTGCATTGAATAATGCTTATGAGAATTTAGAAACAAATCGTGTTGCGACTATTTTTAAAGCTTATAAATCATTGTTTCCTGCTAAACTGGAAAGACAACAATTAAATCCAGAACTTCAACGTCAAGTTGCACCGACTCGCTCACGTTCAGCGTCACAACCGGTTGATCAACAAAATGGCCGTTATTTTAATGAAAAAGAAATAGCGTTATTTTATGATGAATGGCGACGTGGACTGATCGAAAATGATGAGGCGGTTAAGATGGAAAAAGAAATACACGCTGCTATTACTGAAGGAAGAATTCGATAGTCGAATAAACCAATGGTAATAGTGGATTTTAAAATTAGACAATTAAAGGAGAATTTATGTCTACTATTACCGCTGGCGCACAATACCCTGTAGGGAATTTTTACGCACCTAATGGCGCTACCACTTACTCTGGTACTGCTTATTCTGGAACTTTTATTCCTACCTTATGGTCTGGAAAATTAGCTCAAAAATTTTACGCTGCTACTGTTTTTGGCGAAATCGCTAATACTGATTGGCAAGGCGACATCTCTGGTATTGGTGACTCTGTTATCATCAACACTATCCCAACAATCACAATCAATAACTACACTATTGGTCAAAACTTGGCATATGAGATTCCTGCTCCAAGCACAATCACTTTGTCAATTAACAAAGGTAAGTATTTCGGTGTAAACGTTAATAACGTTCTCGAACTACAATCTAAGCCTAAGTTAATGGATGTTTTCACTAATGATGCTGCTATGCAGATGAAGATTCAGATTGATACTGATGTTTTACTAGGCACATTTAACCAAGGTGCGGCAACAAACCAAGGTTCTACAGCCGGTAAGATTTCTGCTTCTTTTAACCTAGGTACTGATGCTGCTCCTGTTACACTAACAGCTGCTAACATCCTTCAGAACATCACTGCATTGTCTTCAGTATTAGACGAAGCAAACATTCCTGAAACTGATCGTTGGTTAGTTATTAGCCCAATCGAGCGTCAAGTTCTCATGCAATCTAACCTAGCTCAAGCTCAGTTTATGGGTGATGCATCTTCAATCCTCCGTAATGGTAAGATTGGTATGATTGACCGTTTCACAGTTTATGTATCTAACTTGTTGCCACGTGCAGCAGCTACTTACAACTGGGATGGTACACAAACAAGTGCTTCTACATTCCTCAAGCGTCATGCTGTAATGGCCGGACACAAGGCTGGTATTAGCTTTGCATCACAAATCGCTCGTGTAGAAAGCTTGCAAAACCCTAACGACTTTGGTACATTAGTTCGTGGCTTAAATGTTTACGGATACAAAGTAACTCAGGCTGACGCAGTTGCTCTATTAGTAGCAGCAGGTTAATAAAACGGGTGGGGTAATTCCCACCCAATCTACTTAGGAGATTTGTATGACAACGCAATTAAAACTTGTTGCATTAGGGATGTGGGCAGAAGCAGCCGAACAAGTTGTATGTGGAGATGTAACTACTGGCTTAACAGCCGCTGGTTCTACACAAGCAACTGCTTTAGCTATTACTGCAGATGTAAACGTATTTGGTACTGTAGCATCAGGTACTGGCGCAATTTTAGCTTTTGCCGATGGAGCTCGTATTCTTGTTCGTAACGGTGGGGCAAATGCTTTATTAGTATACGCACCTGTTGGTGGAACTATGAACGGTTCTTCAAACGGTAGTTTATCTATTGCTACTACTAAAAATGCAGAATTTGTTTCAAGAGACGGCAGAAATTGGTATTCGGTTCTTTCAGCGTAATAAAAGGGGCTTCGGCCCCTACTACACACAAAGGTTATGGGAACAATAACAGCAAAATCGATTATTGACAAAGCTTCAGTACAATTACTAGATACAGGAAATATTCGCTGGACTAGAACTGAACTGTTAGGGTGGGTTAATGACGCTCAGAGACAAATTACAGTTATGTCGCCTAATGCGACTAATAAAGTAACAACAATTCAATTAGTAGCTGGAACTAGACAGTCTATACCTTCAGACGGATGGACACTTTTAGATATTATTAGATATATGGGAATTACAGGAACAACACCCGGAAGAGTCCCAAGAATTATATCTCAACAAGTTTTAAACGACTTTAATCCTAACTGGCATTCTTCTACACCGACTACAGTGCCATTAAACTATTTATTTGATCAACAAGACCAAACAGCTTTTTATGTTTACCCGCCAAACAACGGCAAAGGGTATGTACAAATTAATTATTCGCCTATTCCAACTGATTTAGCTTCAGAAAATTCTACTATTTCTGTAAATGATATATTCCAAACAGCAATTTTAGATTACATTCTTTACAGAGCTAATAGCAAAGATGCGGAATACGCAGCTGGAGTTACACTTGCTGCTGGTTATTTGCAAACATTTATGGCTACTATGGGTGCTAAATCTGACCAAGAAGTTAAGAACTCTCCAAATCAACAAATGGGAAGTATTACCCCTGATAAACCGGGATCTGGATCATGAGTCAAACTTACGGATATTCAGTACCTTACGAGCAATTTTTGCCAGAGGTTATGCAATTTGTTCCTGATGTTGCAGACTTAATAGCTATTAATGCTATTAGAAACGCTTGCATTGAATTTTGTGAACGTACTAGATATTTACAAATAGATATACCATACATACCTTTAGTAACTGGGGAATCTTCTTATTTTATTAATACCCCAGAAAGTACTAAGTTTGTACTACCAGAAGTATGTTATTATAATGATGTTTTATTAATACCAAAGTCTAGCGATGAATTAGCAGGTATTTATCGTATGGCTGACTGGAGAGATGTAAAAGCAAACCCTGCTTATATAACTAGGTTAATTATGCCTGAAATTGTAGTTGTTCCTTATCCTGCAACTGTATTATCAACAGATTTTTTAAGATGTCGTGTTTCTATTGCACCAACAAGAGATTCTACGGAGGTTGATTCCGAGATTTACGAACAATTTTTAGAAGTAATTAGTTTTGGAGCTAGGTCAAGACTATACAGCACACCAAAACAAGCGTATTATGATAGAGGAGCCGCTGACCAATACTATCGTATGTTTAAATACGGAATCAGCGAATGCCGTGAAAGAATTACTAAAGGTCTTTCTAGAGACTCCGTTAAAGCCGAATATCAGAGGTTTGTATGAGCGTAATTAAACTAGTCCAAGGCGACAACTTACCTTTTATAAGAATGACATTAACCAACCCTGACGGAACTGCAGTGGATGTAAGTACGGCTACTGTTACAGTTAAATTTAGGGCTGTTAATACAACAACTACTTTATCTACTATTACATGCACAAATGTAAATACTGGTTCAGATGGATTAGTTAAATTTAATTTTCCCGGAAATACTTTAAATGTAGATCCCGGACAATATGAAGGTGAAGTAGAAATTAACTTTGCAGGGCTATACCAGACAGTTTATAATGTATTAAATTTTTTAGTAAGAAAACAATTTATTTAGGAGAAATTATGAGAAACGAAAAAGCAAGCTGCGGTGACATAACTGTGGCCTCATTACAAGCAAATGCAATTATTCCTGAAGGAATGGGTGTAGAGGGTTTTTATGAAGTAGAGTGCCGTGATGCCGAGGGCAACTTAAAATGGGAAGAAAAATTTCCTAACCTAGTTGTAGCTGTAGGTAAACAGTTAATGCTTGATACATTTTTAAAAGGCTCTGCTTATACTGTTGTTGGACCATTCTTAGGACTAATCGGTAATAGCACAACATTTGCTGCGGCTGATACAATGGCTTCCCACACATGGTCAGAGTTTACTAACTACACAGTTGGTGGCTCATCAGTCCGTGGAACAGCGGTGTTTGCATCAGCTACCTCGTCTGGAACAACTCCGACTAACGTTACAACTTCTGCGGCAACTGCAGTTATTTATACTATTACAGGTGGTGGTGGTACAGTTTACGGTTGTTTCTTAGTAACAGGTACAGGTGCTGTAAGTACACTAAGTTCGACTGCTGGTATATTATATTCAGAAGGTAATTTTTCTGTGTCTAAAACTGTAACTGCCGGAGATACTGTGTCGGTAACATTTTCGACTACTGCAACTTCGTAATTAGGAGCCAATTATGGCATTAGTTTTGAAAGACAGAGTTTTAGAGACCTGTAATTCTCCCGGCACGGGCACGGTTACGCTATTAGGTGCGGTTACAGGTTATCAGTCGTTTAGTACGATAGGTGACGGCAATACTTGTTACTACACCATAGCTGACCAAAGTGGGGCTAGTTGGGAAGTAGGTATTGGTACTTACTCATCATCAGCTGGAACCCTAGCTCGTACAACGGTACTTTCTTCATCTAGTGCTGGCGCTTTAACTAACTTTAGTTCTGGTGTACAAAACGTATTTTTAACTTATCCTAGTTCACGAGCTGTTAATTTAAGTTCAGGCACATTAACTTCAGGCAGGGTTACTTACGCAACTACAGGCGGGGCTTTAACAGATTCAGCTAACCTAACTTTTAACGGTACTGATTTAAATGTTTCTGGTATGACTGTTGGCCTTGGTGGTGGTAGTGTTGCTACTAATACTGCAATAGGTTATCTAGCATTATCGGGTGCAAATACTGGTGCTGCTAACGTGGCTATTGGACTCGGTAACTTAAATGCAAATACTAGTGGTTCAAGTAATATTGCAATTGGTGCATATAATTTACGTTTTAATCTTTCAGGCGGCAACAATATAGCCATTGGGTATGAAGCTTCTAGGAATAATGTTAATGGCTCTGATAATATAGCCATTGGGTATGAAGCATTATATACTAGTGTCGGACACCAAAGAAATATAGCCATTGGCAATGGAGCGTTACGACTTTCTAATAATTCAGATACTGTTGTAAGTAACAACTTAGCCATTGGGTGGCAATCAGGTAGTGCAATAACCACGGGTAAAAATCTTGTAGTTATTGGACCATTTTCAGGTTATGGGCTTTCAGCAGATGGATACCGTTATGTAGATGTTCGCCAAGCTACAGGGGCAATTGTATTAAGTGATGGTACTGGTTTTCCTTTTCTTAGTTCTAGCAGCATAGGCTCTGGCAATACTACTATATATGGTGTGTTGAGAGTAACAACAGGTATTTTTGGAGGAACTTTTGCAGAACCGGGCACTGGAAATGTAACAACATTAACACCTATTAGCCATCTTTATTCTGTAACTGCAAGCGGAGTACCAGACCCAGCTAATTTAATAGCAGGAGAACTTGCACTAAACACAACAGACGGAAAACTCTTTTATAAAGACACAGCTGGAGTAGTTCAAGTATTAGCAAATAAAGGCACAAGTGGCGGAACGTTTACATCAATTTCAGCAACAAGCATAACAGACTCAGGATTAACAAGTGGTCGAGTAACATTTGCAGGTGCTAGTGGATTATTAAGTGATAGTGCTAATTTTACTTTTGCTGGAAGTACATTAGCCTTGTCATCATCAGGAAGTACTGGACAAACAATTACATCCGTTGGTACAAATGTATATTCGAGTATTTCTTTTTCAAACACAACCACAGGTTACGGATACGACATAGGTTTTGGTGGAAGTGCATCTGTAGCACCAAATAGTTTTTACATATATGGTGGAAGTACAGCAAGCGTAAAATTAGCAGTAGGCGCTAGTGGTAATGTAGGTATAGGAGTTAGTAATCCAACAAACAAACTTTATGTAGCGGATAACTCAGCATCTGCAATGATTTATGGATTGCAAAGCGGTGCGGGTGACCTTTTTGGTTTAGCCAATAGTGCATCTGAAAAGTTTAGAATTACCAATGCTGGTAATGTAGGTATAGGTACTAGTAGTCCTGATTCATTTACTATTTTTCCATCTAAACTTGTTGTAGGAAGTGGAACTGGTAATCAGCAAATAACAATTTACTCAGGCACAACAAGTGAAGGTAATCTTATTTTTGCTGATGGCACATCAGGAAGTCAGCAATACATGGGTTTATTAAGATATGACCATGCTGATAATGCAATGAAATTTTACACCAACGGTGGTACGCTTGGAATGACTATTAGCTCGGCTGGCGTATTAACTACTGCTACTGACGCTTCTGTAAATAGTCTTACTGTTGGTCGTGGAGGTGGTGCTATTGCTACAAATACAGTTTTAGGTGCTAATGCTTTAAGTGGAAACTCAAGTGGAACTAATAATTTAGCTGTAGGTAATTACGCTATGTATTTGAATAGTGGTGGTTCATTTAATACGGCTGTTGGTTCACAAGATGCTGGTACTTACGGTGCATTATGGACAAATAATTCAGGTAGTTACAATACAGCTATTGGTACTGCTTCTTTAGCAAAAAATAGTTCTGGCTCTAGTAACACAGCAGTAGGTTATCAAGCAGGATATAACAATACAGCAGCAGAAAATACATTTTTAGGAAAAGGTGCTGGTTTTAGTAATGTTGGTGGAACAAACAATTTATTTGCTGGTTTCCATTCTGGTTATTACACTACATCAGGAAGTAATAATACGTATGTTGGTCATGCTGCTGGTCCAGTAACAGCAATTTCAACTGGTTCAAATAACACGGCAATTGGACAATCGGCATTTCAAGCAAACACTGCCGCCTCTAATAACACAGCAGTAGGTTATCAATCTTTATATACAAATAATACAGGAAGTAATAACGTAGCAGTTGGGCAACAAGCCCTATTTGACAACACCAGTGGCGCATACAACACAGCAGTAGGCGGTGGAATACCTAGTGTATTAGATTCCGCACTTGGAAATAACATTACAGGCTCATACAATACTGCGGTAGGCACTAGCGCATTAGCAAATAACACCACCGATAGCAACACAGCGGTTGGATACCAAGCGGCAAGCACAAATATTATAGGAACTAATGTTACAGTATTTGGCTCTCAGGCAGGATACAACATAAGGGGTAATAATAATACCGCTGTGGGTACAACTGCTATGTATGGTTATGGTGGTGCAATAACAGGTGTATATAATACTGCTCTTGGTCAAGGAAGTTTAGCAAGTTTAACTACTGGTAATTATAACCTTGCAGCAGGTGTAAGTGCGCTTGGCGGAAATACTTCAGGTATATCTAACACGGCTCTTGGTGGATTAGATACAGCCACATACTCTTGTATGTTTACAAACACTCAAGGTTCGTATAATACCGCAGTAGGTAGTGGTGCAATGAGATTAAACCTTACAGCAAATTACAACACGGCAGTTGGATACCAAGCACTTCTATCCAATAGTGTTAATTCATATAATACCGCTGTTGGTTTTCAAGCGTTAGTAAGTACAACTTCTCCTAGAAATACAGCGGTAGGTTATTCGGCTGGAAGTGGAATTACAAACGGATCATTTAATACCGCTGTTGGTTCTCAAGCAATGGGTAACAGTACAGTTACAGGTAACGATAACATAGCAGTTGGCTCTTGGCATGATGGTGTTATTGAAGGTCCTCTTGCAACCTTAACATCAGGCGCTGAAAACGTAGCCATTGGTAATGGTGCATTAAAAACTATTTCTACTGCTTCTCAGAATACTGCTGTTGGTCATGCTGCCCTAGCATTAGTAACAGGGTCGGGTAATACAGTAGTTGGTTGGAAAGCGGGTTTATCTATTGCTGGTGGGGCTAATAACTCTTATTTTGGTACTGGAACAGGTGCTGGAAGTGGTACAACTTCAGGTCAAAATAACACAGCAATGGGTCTGTCAGCATTAGGCTCAATATCAACTGGTAATTACAACGTAGCAATTGGTTCTTCAGTGCCCGGTTCTTATTATGCAACTTTGTCTAACAACACAACTGGCTCTAACAATGTTGCCATTGGAAATGCAGCAATGGGAAATAATGTTAGTGGCTCTAACAATGTGTCTATTGGTTATTTGTCTGGGGCAAATAGTACTGGTGATGTTAACGTATACATTGGAAGAATTGCTGGACAATCAAATGTGGGTGGAGGAGCAAATACTTTTGTTGGTCAAAATTCAGGAAACCTATTTAACGTAGCATCAGGAAATAGTTTTAACTCGTTTTTTGGTTGTGACTCTGGGCAGTCAATTACAACAGGTCTTAGAAATACTGTTATTGGTTCTTATAGTGGCAATGCTAACAGTTTAAACATTACAACATCAAATAATTATGTTGTTCTTTCTGATGGTTCTGGGTATCACAGATTTGTACATGATGGCGCAGGGACAGCAAAAATATTTCCTAATGTTCCAGCACAGAATAGTACTTCTATTAATTCTGATGTCAATAATTTTTATCCTTACCCAGATAATGTTATGGCGCTTGGAGTTGCGCCATATAGATGGAGCGTTGTTTATGCCGCAACAG
>Ga0114975_10000897_pt1 | contig 21778 bp, 21 predicted proteins | sample S_130626_EF_Meta_FD_87031 | JGI IMG/M metagenome (GOLD analysis project Ga0114975, IMG submission 87031) | Freshwater microbial communities from Lake Simoncouche, Canada to study carbon cycling - S_130626_EF_MetaG | ecosystem: Environmental > Aquatic > Freshwater > Lake | place: Lake...
GATGAGTATGACTGATAAGGTGGGCATAATTCATTATATGAATGCTCAAGACCGGACTACCCTAAATCGCTTAATTCAGTATCTCAAACCCCATATTAAGCTCATTATTGGCTCTTTATTGGCTATGGCTGTTGTGGCGGCATCTGAGACATCTATCCCTGCCTTAATGAAGCCATTGCTCGATAGGGGCTTTACTGGCGAGCTGAATGACAAGCTGTGGCAGGTTCCCGTTTTCTTAGTAGGTTTGGCTGTTATCCGGAGTTTGGCGCAGTTTTTCTCGAATTATTTACTGACTCGAGTCATTAACTCAGTACTCCTTAAATTGCGCGAGCGAATGTTTCATACCCTATTGCGCGCTCGCACCGTTTTCTTTCAGCAGAATTCTGCTTCGCATTTAATTAATGCTGTCGTATTTGAGGTGAATAACATTCTCACCATTATGGGTGGAATGTTAATTAGTCTGGTGCGCGACTCTTTAACTGTGATTGGTTTGATTGGTTATCTGATCTACTTGAACTGGCAGCTCACGCTCGTGGTGTTAGTGATTTTCCCAATCATTGCTTTCATCATGAGCAAAATTAATCGCCGCTTACGGGCTCTAAATCGAGAGCAACAAACACTGACTAGTGAATTGGCTTATATCGTTGAAGAATCTGTTGCAGGGCATAAGATAGTGAAAGTACATGGCGCTGAGTCTTATGAGATGCAGCGCTTTATGGAAAAGGCCCAACGTCTGCGTCAATTTGCACTGAAGTCAGCAGTTGTCGGTGGTCTGAATCAGCCCATTACCCAACTCATTGCCTCGATGGCTTTATCAGTTGTCTTGGTGATTGCTTTGATGCAATCAGCCACCCAAGGAACAACGGTTGGAGGTTTTGCTGCCTTTGTTACGGCCATGATGTTAGTGATTTCACCTCTAAAACATTTAGCGGATATTAATCAGCCCTTGCAACGTGGCCTCACTGCTGCAGAGATGATTTTTGCGTTAATGGATCAGCCTTTCGAGGAGGAAGAGGATCGCAAGCTCAATATGAAGCCCCTCAATAAGAGTAAGGGCGGCATTCGTTTTGAAGATGTTGGATTTTCCTATCAGCAAGAAGAGGGGCGTCAAGATGCTCTGCGTGGCATTAACCTCAATATTGCGCCAGGAGAGGTGGTTGCATTTGTTGGACCTTCAGGCGGAGGAAAGTCCACTTTGATCAATTTATTACCGCGCTTCTTTAAACCCACTACAGGACATATCTACTTAGATGACATTCCTCTAGAAGATATTGTTTTGGCAGATGTGCGCAAGCAAATCGCCTTTGTTAGTCAAGATGTAGTTTTATTTAATGACACGATTGCTGCTAACGTAGCCTATGGTGCATTCGATGAAAAAGGTATTGATCGTGCTCGAGTGACACAGGCTTTAGAGGCTGCAAATCTGACAGCGCTCATTGAGCAGTTACCTGAAGGAATTGATTCTTTAGTCGGTGACAATGGCAATCGTTTATCAGGCGGTCAGCGTCAGCGTTTAGCGATTGCTAGAGCGATTTATAAGAATGCCCCGATTTTGATCTTGGATGAGGCTACTTCAGCACTCGATTCTGAGTCCGAACGTCAGGTCCAGGATGCCTTGGATCGTTTGATGGCTGGTAGAACCACCCTAGTCATTGCACACCGTTTATCAACGATTGAGCATGCTAGTCGTATTGTGGTCTTAGAGCACGGTCAAATTATTGAAAATGGCTCTCATGAAGATTTAATTCAGCGCAATGGCCTTTATGCCAGCTTGCACCGCATCCAATTTTCAAATAGTTAACTGAGAACGATATCGTATTGCTCTTGTCGGAAGCTACCTTCTGCCTGGAGTGTTATCGGCTTGCCAATAAAGTCACCCAATTGGGCTAAGAATTGATTTTCCTCTTCTAAAAAGAGGTCAATCACATCTGGAGCTGCAACAATCCTAAATTCTCGCGGATTAAATTGGCGATGTTCACGAACAATTTCACGCAAAATTTCATAGCAGATGGTTTGAGGCGTCTTTACCTCACCTTTACCCATGCAAGTAGCGCAGGGCTCGCAGGTGATATGGGCTAAGGATTCACGGGTGCGTTTACGGGTCATCTCTACCAATCCCAGAGAAGAGAAATCGTTTACCGATGTACGTGCATGATCGCGCTCTAAGTTACGCTTGAGCTCATGTAATACCGATTCTTGATGATCCTTGCTAACCATATCAATGAAGTCGATGATGATGATGCCACCCAGATTGCGCAAACGTAATTGACGAGCAATTGCTTGGGCTGCCTCAAGATTGGTTTTAAAGACCGTGTCATCTAAATTACGTGCTCCCACATAGCTGCCGGTATTGACATCGACGGTAGTCATTGATTCAGTTTGGTCAATCATCAGATAACCACCTGATTTGAGATCTACTCTGCGACCCAAAGCTTTATTAATTTCAGAATCAACATCGAATAAATCAAATAGGGCGCGTTCACCTCGGTGCAGCGTTAACTTCCCTAATAAATTCGGCATATATAGGCTAGCAAAACCTTTTAGTTTCTCAAAGTTCTCCGCTGAGTCGACTCGTATTTGTGTCGTTTCGTCACCAGCAACATCGCGTAGCACTCGCTCCGCCAAACTGAGATCTTGATAAAGCAGGCTCGGCGCAGAATGGTGATTCATGGATTCACGAATGTTTTCCCAGGTACTACGCAAGTAAAGCATGTCATGTTGTAACTCGGTATCAGTCGCATCTTGAGCACTCGTGCGCACGATAATTCCACCTTTTTCTTCAGCAGACATCAAGCCAGCAAGACGGGCTTTGATTGCCTCACGTTCTTCGGGTTGATCAATCCGTTGTGATACGCCGATATATTTCTCTGTGGCGGTATCACTACCAGATGGTGGTAAATACACCAAATTGCGCCCAGCAATACTGAGTTGTGTTGTTAAGCGAGCGCCTTTGGTGCCCAAAGGGTCTTTTAAAACTTGCACTAAAAGTGTTTGCCCTTCAAATAAGAGCTTTTCAATTTGAGCTGTTGGATTGTTTTGGGTAATGTCAGCGACATGCATAAAGGCCGTACGCTCAAGACCAATTTCAATAAATGCTGATTGCATTCCCGGTAAAACACGCACTACTTTTGCTAAGTAGATGTTGCCAACAATGCCACGTTGACGAGTACGTTCAATTTGGAGTTCTTGGACTGCGCCTTGCTGAATGAGGGCAACCCGTGTCTCTTGTGGCGTGATATTGATGAGAATTTCTTCATTCATATGCGGGTAACTTGAGCGCGATCGAGTAGTTGGGTGGTTTCAAATAGAGGTAATCCCATGATACCGCTATAACTTCCTTGAATCGATGGGATGAATGTTCCGCCTAGCCCTTGAATGCCGTAAGCACCCGCTTTACCAAAAGGCTCCCCACTGGCAATGTAGGTATTGATTTGGTCGCTACTTAAATTGGCAAATTGGACTTCAGAGACTTGTACTAGACAGATAGGCTGATCATGCGGGGTGATTGTAAGGGCTACCGCAGTCAATACTTGATGGGTCTTGCCGCTGAGCATTACCAGAATACGGGCTGCATCTGCTGCATCAATTGGCTTACCCAAAATTTCTCCAGTAGCACTATTAGAAAGACTAACAGTGGTGTCGGCGCACAAAATGGGAGCCCATGGCAATTGCTGTTTTTTCCAGCGCGCCAGCGCAGCAATACTTTTGGCAATGGTGACACGCTCTACATACGCGTGTGCTTTTTCATTGGGTAAAGGAATCTCAATACTCTCGCTATCTTCGCTGGGATCTGGAGCGAGCATTTCAAAGTGCACACCGATCTGCTTTAATAGCTCTTGGCGACGAGGGCTCTGGGACGCTAAATAGATAAACGAATTACTCACGATGGTAGGGGTGCCCTTGTAAAATAGTCCAAGCACGATAGAGTTGTTCTACAAGTAAGACTCTGGCCATGGCATGTGGCAGTGTTAGGCTAGAGAGTCGCCATATGGCTTGGGCGCCTTCTTTCAAGCTAGAATCCAATCCGTCGGCACCTCCAATTAAGAAGGTGATATCGAAACCTTCTTGACGCCAGTTGGCCAGTTGAGTTGCTAGATTTTGGGTGGTCTGATCTTTACCTCGTTCATCTAAGGCAATCACTCTCGAGCCTTTTGGAATGGCAGCAGCAATTTTGAGAGCCTCTTTGGCTGGCGTAAGATCAGGCTTGATCTCTTTGATATCAATACTGCAATCTGCAGGCATGCGCTTGATGTAATCCTGAGTTGCAGTAGTCACCCAGTCTGGCATCTTGTGACCAACCGAAACAATGGTTAAGCGCATAGATCCATCTTGTAATAGAGAGAGGACGACTTATTCGTCGTCGTCAGATTCGCTAGCCTTGACTAGACCTTTTTCACTGGCCAACTTGACGCGCACGGGTTTAGCTCCCCACATGCCTTCAAGCTGGTAGTAGGAGCGGAGCATCGGTTGCAAAATATGGACCACAACATCACCACAATCTACTAAGACCCATTCTCCGGTTTCTAAACCCTCAATCGATATCACTTCGCCACCTTTGGCATTGACCTCTTCCTTAACTGACATTGCTAATGAGCGGGTTTGACGATTACTAGAGCCCGTTGCAATGATCACGCGATCAAATAGTTCACTTAATTTAGTAGTGTCGTAAACGCGAATATCTTGCGCCTTCACATCCTCTAGGGCATCAATAATGACGCGTTGCAGTTTTCGTAAGTCCATAGTTTCTTAGTAATTTATTTTGTATTTAGAGTGATCTTAGCCTGATTATTGGTACAAGCCTAGATTTGTAATGATTTGTAGGGTGTGTGATGGGATCTGATCAGGTTCAATCAAATTTCGGTCAGATGTTTTTAGGCGATTCCTGAGGTCTGTTGAGGAAAGGTCAACAGATAGGCTCTCATCAATATAGATGAGGCCATAAGGTGTAGTTTCAAGGGCAATAAGATCTTGAGTTTGATGTTCTTGTAAGGCTTTCCTGATTTCAGGGCTCATCTCGGCTGCAAGATCATAATTTGGCCTACTGGCTACCGCAAAGTTCATATACTTAAATAAATCTTGCCAAGAATTCCATGAGGGAAGATTAATCAGGGAATCCACTCCAGTTAACCAAATTAAATTGGCTTCAGATCCATAGCGTTCACGTAGAGATTTAGCTGTATTAATACTGTAACTAGGTCCGGCACGTTCAATCTCGAGACGATCAATGCTAATTTGCGTTGGAATCTGAAGGTACAAGAGCGCTCCTGCTAAGTCGATACCAGCTGCTTCAGTCAGTTGAAAACGAATTTCTGCAGGGGTGATATCAGAACCCTTTTGCCATGGCTCACCGCTAGGAATCAGAAGCAGTTCATCTAAATGTAATATTTTTGCAAAATGAATCGCTAGCTTGAGGTGGCCAATATGCGGCGGATCAAAAGTTCCCCCGAGGATGCCAATTTTCTTTAAGGTGCTCAAGCTAACCAATCACGCGGCTTGAGATAATAGTCGTATAACTTGGCCTCAGGCGTTCCAGGTTCAGGCACATAGTTGTACCACCATTGCACTACTGGAGGCATCGACATCAAAATGGACTCTGTACGACCACCAGAGTGCAGGCCAAAAATGGTTCCTCTATCGAAGATGAGGTTGTATTCCACATAACGACCACGACGATATTCTTGGAAGGATTTTTCTGCAGAGGTAAAGGGATCTTGATAGCGGCGCTGCACAATCGGTAAGTAGGCATTGATAAATGAGTCCCCAACCGCGCGTGTCATTGCAAAACTCTTCTCAAACCCGAGTTCATTAAAGTCATCAAAGAAAACGCCACCAATACCACGGGGCTCATCACGATGTTTTAAGTAAAAATATTCATCACACCATTTTTTAAAACGTGGGTATAACTCCGCTCCAAAGGGATCGAGCGCATCCTTAGCGGTTTGATGAAAATGCTTACAGTCTTCATCCACGCCATAGTAGGGGGTTAAATCAAATCCACCTCCAAACCACCAAATCGGCTCCTTATCTTCTGCTTGAGCAATGAAGCAGCGCACATTCATATGGGTGGTGGGTGCTTTGGGGTTATGTGGATGAAAAACTAGTGATACTCCTAGGGCCTCGAAGCTGCGACCAGCCAGTTCAGGTCGGTGGTGAGAGGCGGAAGGCGGCATTTGATCGCCTCTTACATGAGAAAACCCCACTCCACCTTTTTCTAAAATATTGCCACCAGTCAATATGCACGTGCGACCATAGCCTTTGAGTTTGCTGTCCTCGGGCTTATGCCATTCATCAGGAATAAAGGCTGTACCATCAAGCCCGCTCATGGCATTAGTGATGCGATCTTGTAAGCCTAAAAAATAGTCTTTTAGAAGTGCGATGTCGATTTGGGTAGATTGGGAGGACAAGATAAATAAGCTCTTTAGTAAGGAGATTTATTGCTTGATAGCACGATAGCCAATATCTTTACGATATTGCATGCCGTCAAATTGAATTTTATCGATCGCTTCATACGCTTTTTGTTGAGCGCCTCGCACGGTGTCGGCAAGGCCAACGACACACATTACACGGCCGCCAGAAGTTAGCAATTTGCCATCCTGTAATTTAGTGCCTGCATGAAAGGTAATTTGATCTTCAGTGTCCATCGGAACCCCGCTAATGACATCACCATTGCGCGGGGTATCTGGGTAATGATGCGCTGCGAGTACGACACCTAAGGCAGTGCGACGATCCCATTCCAGTTCCACGTCATTGAGCTTGCCATCTACTGCGTGATCTAAAGCATTGACTAAATCACTTCGTAGGCGTGCCATGATGGGCTGAGTTTCAGGGTCACCCATTCGGCAGTTAAATTCGAGAGTCTTGATTTTGCCATCGGGAGAAATCATCAATCCTGCGTATAAGAATCCAGTGTAAGGAATGCCATCGGACTCCATGCCTTTAACAGTAGGCATGATCACTTCACGTAAAGCACGCGCATGAACTTCTGGAGTGACAACAGGGGCAGGAGAGTAGGCACCCATACCACCAGTATTTGGCCCTTGATCTGCATCTAATAAACGCTTGTGATCTTGACTAGTGGCTAAAGCAAGAACATGTTTACCATCGACAAGCACGATAAAGCTAGCCTCTTCACCGGTTAAGAATTCTTCGATGACAACTCGCGCACCAGCATTACCCAATTTATTATCGGCCAGCATCATATCAACAGCAGCATGAGCTTCTTCTAGACTCATCGCCACCACAACACCTTTGCCGGCAGCTAAGCCATCTGCCTTAATCACAATGGGCGCTCCATTATCATCAATATAGGCATGTGCCTCAAGCGCATTAGAAAAGGTTTGATAGTTGGCAGTTGGAATGCCATGACGTTTCATAAAGGCTTTAGAAAAATCTTTGGAGGATTCTAGCTGTGCCGCTAATTGTGTCGGTCCAAAGATGCGCAGGCCATTATTTCGAAAGATGTCGACGATGCCTGCAGCTAATGGAGCCTCAGGACCTACAACCGTTAAGTGAATTTTTTCGCGTATAGCAAAATCAACTAGCTCTTGTAAGTCAGTGATAGGAAGGTTTTCAATGCCGGCGGTAGATTGTTTGGCTGTAGCAGTACCGCCGTTACCGGGCGCTACAAATACAGTTTGCACTTGAGGAGATTGGGCAAGCTTCCAGGCAAGAGCGTGTTCCCGTCCGCCAGATCCGATAAGTAGAATTTTCATAATAGAGAGACTGATGAAGGTTTAAAGGGCAGCATTCGTAAAGACTTCTTGAACGTCATCTAGGTTTTCTAGAGCATCTAATAATTTTTGCATACTCTCTGCTTGATCGCCTTCTAGAGTAATTTCAGTTTCAGGGCGCATCGCTACTGTAGCAAGTTCAGCCTTCAGTCCAGATTTAGCAATAGCATCTTGTACCTTACTGAAATCAGGAACCGGTGTTAATACTTCTAATGAGCCATCATCATGGCTAATCACATCATCAGCGCCAGCATCTAAGGCAAGTTCCATTAGTTGATTTTCATTTGTACCTGGAGCAAATAGCATTTGTCCACAGTGCTTAAATAAGAAAGCAACTGATCCCTCAGTACCCATATTGCCACCATTTTTATTAAAAGCATGGCGTACTTCAGCGACAGTACGAGTCCGGTTATCAGTTAAACAATCCACAATCACTGCAGCACCATTAATGCCATAACCCTCGTAACGAATCTCCTCATAGTTCACTCCTTCGAGCGATCCTGTGCCGCGCTGAATTGCTCTTTGCACATTATCGTTAGGCATATTGGCATCTTTAGCTTTATCGATCGCTAAACGTAATCGTGGATTTGCACTGAGATCACCACCACCCAATTTGGCAGCAACAGTAATTTCTTTAATGAGTTTGGTCCAAATCTTGCCGCGTTTTTCGTCTTGACGACCTTTGCGGTGCTGAATATTGGCCCATTTTGAGTGGCCGGCCATGCGGGTGAGTCCTTTTAATAATTTGGCTAGAAGACCTCATTTTAAGGGGTTCTAGGGCAAAGGTAGCAGATTGCTACCCAATTTTTGTTACACTCTCATGTCTTAGCAGTACAAAGTAAGAAAGTTAGCAGAATTTCCACTGCAAACACCTGCCTCGGTGATGGAATTGGTAGACGTGCCGGACTCAAAATCCGGTGCCGCAAGGCGTGGCGGTTCGAGTCCGCCCCGAGGCACCAAGATTGAATCATGCCCTCATTCAGCATGGCTATGTTTTCTAGGTAGTCACTCTAGATTTAGTTGAGAGTAGATTGCCGCTGTTAACTTTTTTTTCAACTAGCTTGATAGATCTCGATTCTTTTTTGATTTCACCCAGTAGTTGGTTGATAAATGTCTGCCAACCGCTTCCCTTGGACTTATAAAAAGCTAGCGTGTCACTATCAATTCTTAGCGTGACTTGTTCTTTGCTCCCGCTACCTAATGGTCTACCGCGTCCACGAATTAAATTTGGCTTTACTTTGGCCCACTCCTTATTGGTAAGTGGACGAGAGTCTGGGTCAGATTTTGCAGCCTTGGTAATGGCTGTATCTTCTTTTACGCTTGGCCTAATCAATTTCTTCTTCATATTTATCAATCTCCCGGAGGTTTGCTTTTCTAAGGCTAATAATCCTTCTGCTAAGTTTTATATCAACATAAACCACGCAATACAAACGATGTTTCATTGGTACCAGCGATACGTAGCGCACTTCACCATAATCTTTTCTAATATCAATCCAGCTTAATGCTACATCCCACTCTAGTAGCTTTGCCTCACAAAGTGATATTCCATGCTTATTAATATTAGACTCATCTTTAGCTGGATCAAAGAAACATTTCATTGTATTTATTGTAGTTACATTAATTAAAAATATCAATAAATAAATGTAACTACAATAATTAGAGGTATTAAACCATTGGTTTAATACCTCTGCACAAGACCCAAAATTCTATATTTCGTAAGTCTCCGATTTATTATTCATCGCCTGCTCCACAATTTTCTTGGTGAGTGTTGGCGAGAATAGCTCAATGAAGGTGTAAACAAAAGAGCGGAGATAAGCGCCTTGTTTTACTCCAAGATGGGTAACGTTATTGCCAAATAAGTGTCCGACAGGAATCACCTTGAGATTACGATCTTTGTCAGCGTCGTATGCAAGTCCAGCAACAATGCCTACGCCCATCCCTACTTCTACATAGGTTTTAATAACATCGGCATCGATCGCTTCAAGAATAATGTCTGGACTTAAGCTGCGCTGCGCAAAGGCTGCATCAATCTTGCTTCGACCAGCAAATGCTTTGTCGTATGTGATGATTGGATACTTAGCCACTTCTTCTAAGGTGATCGTGGCTTGATTAAGGAGGGGATGACTTAAAGGCACCATTAGGACGTGCTGCCATTGATATCCTGGCAAAGCGAGTACACCCGGAGTATTGGCAATGCCTTCAGTGGCAATCGCAATATCGGCGCGATCATGCATGAGAAGCTCAGCAATTTGGCCTGGATTGCCTTGTTGAATGCTCACACGTACTTTTGGAAAGCGCTTGGTAAATTCTGTGAGGACTTTAGGTAGCGCGTAGCGGGCTTGGGTATGGGTTGTCGCGATGACAAAATTGCCTTGATCTTGACTAGCAAAGTCTTTACCTACTCGCTTGAGGGTTTCTACTTCATCCAGGATCCGTTCAATTGAGCTCAAAATACGCTTACCGGGTTCCGTGAGAGAGCGAATGCGCTTACCGTGACGACGGAATATTTCTACGCCTAATTCGTCCTCTAGTTCAATAATGGCCTTAGAGACGCCTGGCTGGGAAGTAAAAAGTGCTTTTGCAGCCGTGGTGAGATTGAAGTTTTGTCGAACTGCTTCTCTCACAAAGCGAAATTGGTGGAGATTCATCTAGATTCCTCTCTATATATCAAGAGCGATATAGGAATCTAATTCTAAATGAATTTTAGGTCTTAAGCCTTAGAAACCCTTCGAAGTCCTGCTAGGGCCAAGATTAAAAATAATAATGGCGGTACTAGGGCTGTAATGGGTGCTGGCCATGAACCTAAGAGTCCAACATTGGAGAACAGTGAGTTGAAGAGTTGAAAACCCATCCCGAGCATAATGCCGCCAAATACTTTAATACCAATGCTGCCAGCGCGAACCTTCAGATAAGCAAACGGCAATGCCAAAGCTAGCATCACATAAATAATGAATGGGTAAACCACTTTTTTCCAAAAAGCGATCGAGTGACGTTGAATGTCTTGTTTGTTGTCTTGTAAGTGGGTAATGAAGCGTCCTAAACTGAGGATCGACATTTTTTCTGGGGTGACAAGCAACACATTGAGAATCTGAGGGGTTACATCAGACTCCAAGGTGACAGTCGTGTGCTTTTGTGTTTGAGCTGTGAAAACAGGGTCTAGTGGATCGGTATGCTGAGTTTCTTTAAAGTGAGTTTCAGTAACGTCGTTCAGAACCCAGGTGCCAGATTCATCAAAGTGCCCCGAAGAGGCGTTTCTAATAGAGAGTAGGTGAAAGACATCATCAAACTCATACATTCGAATATTGCGAATTTCATTATCTTTATCGATTTTCCCAACGTTTACATAGCGCACGCCGGGTCGAATAGGGCCAGTACCATTTTGACCGCGCAGTCGATCTTTGACCCAAACACCCGTTTTAAATTGTGATGAGAAAGAAGAGCCTAAGGCCTTCATTCGGATTTGATCAGATTTTGCTTCAGAGTATGGGCCTACCCATTCGCTCATGACCAACGTTAGCAAAATGAGTGGTACGGCTATTTTGGCAAGGGTGATCAATCCACGTTTCACATCTAATCCAGCGATCCGTAAAATCGTAAATTCGGATTGACTTGCTAGCATTGAAAATACATAAATACTACCGATCAAGGTAGCAATGGGAATAATTTCTGAGATACGACTAGGTGCCTTCAGAAGGACATGAAGTAATACTAAAGGAAGGGTATATTGCCCCTGAACTGAGCCAAGCTCACTTAAGATATCAAAGAATAAAAATAGCGCTACTAAAGCGAACAGAATGAAGCCAAAAGTAGCGTAAATTTGCTTAGCTAAATACCGTTCAAAGATGTAAGGAAAAAAAAGTTTCATGTCGAGGCTTTATTTTTTCCAAGCGCAGCAGGTAATTGTCGACGCCACCACTTAATAGAGGGGTTGATTCGATTACGAATCAAGATAGTTGCAATAATCAGCGCTAGTAAATGGATTGGCCAAATACCCACAAATACATTGACCTTACCTTGCGCAACAAAGTTCTGGGTCAAGTTCAGTAGGTTGCTGTAGATGAGGTAAATCAATACCGCATAGAACATGGCTGTATAGCTACCCAATCTTGGATTGACATAGGCCAGTGGAATCGCAATTAACACTAAACCCAGAGCCATCAAAGGTAGACCGATACGCCACAAAAGTTCAGCTCGATTTGGGTTTTCAGCTTTGGGGTTTGGATCATTGAGAAGCTCAGTGATCGTCTTTTCTCGATCTCGCGGCGCAGGTGCCAAAGCATTCTTGCTGCGGATTTTGGTGGTGTATTCGTTAAATTCTAGAATCCTAAAGTTGGGCTCGTTAGGATTGCCTTCATAGCGGCGACCATTGTTTAGAACAATCGATTTCTCACCGCCTTCACCATTTTGGATATAGCCTGTAGAAGCAACAGCAATACTAAGTCGCCCATTTTTGTTATCTGCCACAAATATATTTTTTACTTCACTTTTATCAATATCCAACTCTTCGATAAAAAAGACCCGTTCAGCTTTAGCCGATTCTTTAAATTGACCAGCAGTTACCATGGAGATATCGTCACGTTGCTGAAAGCGCTGACTAATGAGCGTAGATTCTCGATTGGCCCAGGGCCAAACAAAGAGCGCTAATAAAGCAATGATGATGATGATAGGGATAGCAAACTGAAGAATTGGGCGCATGAGGCTGGTGACGCTCAGACCGCTGGCAAACCATACAATCATTTCTGAATCTTTGTACCACCGAACTAAAACAATTAAAGTGGCTACAAATAGTGAGACGGTTAATATGACGGCCAAATACCCTAAAGTCGCAAGGGCGATTAGAACGATCGCATCTTCTGGGTTGACTGCGCCATTGGCCGCATATCCCAAGATGCGAATCACTAGGGAGGTAATCATGATGGTGACCAGCACCAAGAAGACTCCACCAGTGGTGAAACTGAGTTCTCGGCGAAGGGCTTTTTTAAAAATCATGAGGTGCGATGAGCTTGGTCTTTAGTGGGATTTGGTGCTGATAAATGGCTTATATTAGTGCTGATACGGAAGTTCCTCTTCATGTCGGAGGATAATGGATAAACATCCCTTTACCCCCTTGAATTTACTTATTAATAACGCAATAAATTATGACCATTCAATTTAGTACTAAGATTTTCCCTCAAGCTGACCTGGGAAGCCAAAAATCTCTTAAATCTAGCCTGAAAAGCCTGTTGGCTCAAAGCACCGATTGCCTAATTTTGGCTTATTCAAAGGTGGACCTAGATGGTTTTGGGGGAAGTAAGCTTGCTAAAGCCAAGTCTAGTTTTTTGGCTGAGCTTGATCAATTATTAGGTGGTGCAGTCAACCATGCCAATGTGGTGGGCGATCTAGATTCTAAGCAAGCCTCTATATGTGTACTCAGGGCTGAAAAAACTTGGGTTACGAATGGGGTTAAGGCGAAACGGATTTTGTTAGTGGGCTTAGGGGATTTACATCTTGCTAGTGAGCGTACCTTGATCTCGTATTCCAAGATTGCTCGTGCTGCATTGAAGGTGCTCAGTGGCAATGCGATTGAGAATGCTATTTGGTTTGTTCCTAGTTTTTCAATGACACATCAAGGTAATTTCATTGCTGATGAAGTACGTTTGACAATTCAGTATGCAGGCGATCAAGCCTATCGATTTGGTGTTCGTCAGCCCGCCATGAAATTTAAAGCGAAAGACCACCCAGATACATTTAAGCATTTAGTGTTTGCTGGTAACGATGCTTGTAGTAAAGAATTAAAAGAAGCTGTTGCTCAAGGCATTGCTATGGTTGAAGGTATGAATCTAGCAAAAGACTTGGGAAATCTCCCGCCCAATATTTGTACACCTACCTATTTAGGGAAGGCAGCGCAAGGACTCGCTAAGAAGGTGAGCCTTAAGGTTGAGGTATTAGGTCTTAAGCAAATTGAAGCATTAGGTATGGGTTCTTTTTTATCCGTTGCTAAAGGCTCAGATACTCCGCCGCAATTTATTGTGATGCGTCATCAAGGCGGTAAAACTGGCGAAGCTCCTATTGTGTTAGTGGGTAAAGGCATCACATTTGATACCGGTGGAATTTCTCTCAAGCCTGGCGAGGCGATGGATGAGATGAAATACGACATGTGTGGCGCTGCTTCAGTCATTGGCACGATGTATGCAGCGGCCTTAATGAAGTTAAAGAAGAATGTGATTGGCGTGGTACCGACTTGCGAGAACATGCCTTCAGGTAGAGCAACTCGACCCGGTGATATTGTGAAAAGTATGTCAGGTCAGACCATAGAGGTTCTCAATACTGATGCTGAAGGCCGTTTGATTTTGTGTGATGCCTTAACTTATGTGGAGCGCTTTAAACCAAAGGCAGTGATTGATGTTGCTACCTTGACTGGGGCTTGCATTATTGCCTTAGGCCATGTGCATAGTGGATTATTTTCTGACGATGAGGGCCTAGTGAATGCTTTAACCAAAGCAGGTAAAGCGTCTTTAGATACTGTATGGCGTTTACCTTTAGATGCTGCTTACCACGAGCAACTCAAGTCTAATTTTGCGGATGTCGCTAACATTGGCGGCCGTCCTGCCGGTAGTGTGACTGCCGCTTGTTTTTTATCTCGCTTTACTGAGAAATATCATTGGGCACATTTAGATATTGCCGGTACAGCGTGGAAAAGTGGCGCAGCAAAAGGATCTACTGGGCGTCCAGTTCCCTTGCTCCTCAATTACTTGATTGAACAAAGCTAAGCCTGGGATAAGGTGCTTAGTTAATTCATCATGGCGCGGATCGATTTTCACAGCAACGTTGCTGACAAACTCCAATATGCATGTCGCCTCACTCGGCGTATTTGGAGTGATACGCCAAGTGGTCAGCCGGTGCGCCAAATTGTGATGGTGGGAGAAAAGGCGGATCTGAAAAAATTGGATGAGTTGCTATGGACTTTTAGTGCTACGGATTTTTTACCCCATTGCTTTATTGATGATGAAGCCGCTACTGAAACTCCTATTGTTCTGACTGATGATTTTGCTTCTCCAGCCTTAAATCACATTCCGCATGCGGATGTCATGATTCATTTAGGTATGCGTATGCCCCAGGATGTACCTACCTTAGTGGCGCGTTTTCCTAGAATTATCGAGCTTGTTACAGTCAATGAAGCAGAGCGACTAGCAGGGCGCGAGCGTTATAAGGCGTATCGAGAATTAGGTCATGAATTACATAACTTTGATCAATCTAAGAGCGCTTAATGTTGATTCATCCAGAGATTGATCCAGCAGCAATCCGATTTGGATCTTTTGCAATTCATTGGTATGGGTTGATGTATCTCTTGGCCTTTGCACAATTTTTATTGTTAGGCAGATTGCGCATTCGGGCGCCGCGCTATCAAGCATTAGCTTGGACTTATAAGGATCTAGAAGATCTTCTATTTGCTGGAGTATTAGGGGTAGTGTTGGGTGGTCGAATCGGCTATACCCTCTTTTATATGCCAGGGCATTATCTGGCACATCCTTTGGATATTCTCAAAATATGGGAAGGCGGAATGTCTTTCCACGGCGGTCTCTTGGGTGTGCTGCTAGCCTTGTATTGGTTCGCACACAAGCGTAAAACTACTTTCTTTGTCGTGAGTGATTTAGTGGCGCCCTTAGTGCCATTTGGTTTGGCTTTTGGCCGTCTTGGAAACTTTATTAATGGGGAGCTTTGGGGCAGACCAACAGATCTGCCCTGGGCAATGGTGTTCCCCATGGTTGACTCCATACCAAGGCATCCTTCGCAGGTTTACCAGTTCTTCGGTGAAGGTGTACTGCTAGGCATTGCGTTGTGGATCTACTCAGGTAAACCTCGCCGTGTTGGACAAGTCTCTGGTTTTTTCTTGTTGGGCTATGGAATTTTTCGCTTTATGGCTGAATATGCCCGCGAGCCTGATGCTTTCCTGGGGCTCTTAGGGCTTGGGCTTTCAATGGGTCAATGGCTATGCGTCCCTATGATTATTTTTGGCATTTATCTTCTGACGATTTTTAAATCCAAGACAGCATAAGCATTTAGGGGATAAAGGTTTCTTTCTATGTTAAATGAAGAAGTCACACTCCGTAAGTTAGAAATACTCTGCTCATTTGTTAGGACTGGAAGTCTTGCAAAGACTGCAGATGAACTGCATTTGAGTTCGGTGAGTATTCATAAAGCACTTCACTCTTTAGAAAATGGAGTGGGATGTCCCTTATTTATAAAAGAAGGACGTCAATTAAAGGCATTGCCTGCTGCACTGTATTTAGCAGAGATGAGTGTTGACATGCTTGGTGATATAGAGCGTGTACTTAAAAAGACAAGAGCAAAGGCTGGGATCGATACAGGCCAAATCCGTTTGGGTTCGATGTACTCTTTAACCGCCAATATCATCCCACGCATGATTATGGGTACCAAAATTCGTAGACCAGATTTAGATATTGATCTTCATCTTGGCTCAAACGAAGAGCTCATGAAAAAGCTATCCGAGGGAAGTGTTGATGCCGTTGTTATCGCTACACCATCAGGTGATTTACCAGCGGGGGTTCAGGTAGTTTCTTTATTTGATGACCAACTTTACTTTGCTTCTTCTAAGATGAGCAAGCCCAAGGAGGTGAATATTGATTTGGCTGACTATCAAAATGAAAAGTTCCTCACTTTGCAGGATGGTTTTGCAACCACTTCTGGTTTTTATGATGCTTTTAAATTAGCAGGCTTTAAGCCACAAGTTGTTATGAAAGTAGGGGATATTTTTTCACTCATGAATATGGTCTCTGGCGACCTAGGTAAATCATTGTTGCCGGGAAGGGTGAAGGCGCTGATGGGGGATGCCATTGTCTTCACCCCCTTGTTGTCCAAATATGAGGTGACCCAGCATATTGCCTTGATGTATCTCCAGGTTAATGAATCAAACCCCAATATCTTGGCGCTAGCCGCTGAAGCCCGTATGATGCATCGCAATAATTTATAAGCCATTTTCATTTTATACTTCAATAATTAACTTAAAGTTAAAAATAAGACATTTCTCTTAATTGATTTGATCTCTTCTGAGGGATACATTGAGCTTACTAAGTGAGAGATCGCCAAACCCATTCTTTGAAAGAGTTTCATGCTTGAAAAGCTTGCAAAAGCCCGCTATTTTTCGCGCCTTACTGGGGCTGTAAATCGCCTCGTTTCTGAGCGAGGAGAATCGAATGCTGTCAGCATGGCAGATGAGGTGATTCATAACTATCGTAAGTTATCTAAAGATCAGCATGCCAAATTTTTTACCTTCTTATTTGAAAAGCTCAACCCTGATCCAGCAGCAGTGATGACTGCCGCACAACATTTTTCAGTAGAAGCAAATGCACGAAATTACATTAAGCTACAGCGCGTTGCTGAACCCCTAAGACAAGAATTATTTCGTCGCCTGAATCGGGCAAGTGATGGCACAGGAGCTTTAGTAGAAATGCGTCGGGATTTATTGCAATTATTAGACAAGCAACCCGAGTTAACTGCAGTCGATTTTGATTTACGCCACCTCCTATCCTCTTGGTTTAATCCCGGCTTTCTAAAAATGCATCGGGTTGATTGGAAATCACCAGCAGAAGTCTTGGAAAAGCTAATTCAACATGAGGCAGTGCATGCTATTGATGGTTGGGATGACTTGCGCCGGAGACTGCAGCCCGATCGCAGATGTTTCGCATTTTTTCATCCGCAATTGCCCCATGAGCCCCTCATATTCGTTGAGGTTGCTCTGTTGCTAGAAATTCCAGCGATCGTCATGCCCTTGGTTGATAAAAAGGCAGAGACCATGCATCAAGCATCTCAATATAAAGTTGCAGCTTTTTATTCGATTAGTAATTGCGAGCCTGGTTTACGTGGCGTATCCATGGGTAATTTTTTAATCAAGCGTGTTGCAGAGCAATTGCATGCAGAGTTCCCTAGTTTAAAAACCTTTGTCACACTTTCTCCTATTCCTGGATTCATAGATTGGATCGCTGCTGGCGCTGATATAAGCGATCAAAAATCAGGTACACAACTTAAGCCTGCGATTCGGACTGCGCGAGATCAGGCTTTAGAAACGATGGACCTGAACCATCGCTCTTGGTCTGAGCGTTTAAGTGCTGGTTGGCATCCCGATAATGCAACTAAAAAAGAAAAATCAGCCTTGTTATGCTTGGCTAGTATTTATTTGGGCCTGGGTTCGGCTGGAAGAAATGGTAACCCTGTAGCTAAGTTTCATTTGAGCAACGGTGCCAGATTGCATCAAATTAATTGGGCTGGTGACCTGTCCCGTAAAGGTTTGCGCCAATCTGCTTCACTAATGGTGAATTATTTATATGATCTTTCTTCAGTGGAGGAGAACCATGAGCGTTTTACCCAGGGAGAAATTGATTATTCTCGCGCAGTAGGGCGTTTAATGACGCCATAAATGCGGTGCAGGTAAGTTTGGATGTTGATGTGCCGTTAAGACGTAAAATGAAACAAATGTAAATTAGCTTTATAAAACCTGTAGTAAATAAACAAGCCAATAAGAATGGCAAATGGAGGAGACAGATATGACTAAGCAAGTAAACCTAAATGGATTGCTCAAGAAAGTATTGGTAATACTATGCGCAAGCCCATTAATTGCATTGGCCCAAGAGTGGCCCAATAAACCAATCACTTTTATTAATCCGTTTCCTGCTGGTGGTGGAACGGATGCTTTTGCAAGACCTTTGGCAGCTCAATTGACAGAGCAACTTGGCAAGCAGGTTCTCATCGATAACCGTGGTGGTGCTGGCGGTACAGTAGGTGCATCGATTGCCGCAAAAGCTGCCCCTGATGGTTATACCTGGTTTGTTGGGGCTTCACATCACACAATTGCGCCATCCATGTATAAAAATTTGGACTACGATATAGAGAAGAATTTCATCCCAGTTGCAATGATCGCGAACGTACCGCAAGTGCTGGTAGTGAACCCTAGCCGAATTAGCGCTCGTAATGCAAAAGAATTCGAGCAATTAATGAAAAAAAATCCAGGCAAATATAATTATGCAAGTGCTGGTAGTGGTACTGTGCATCACCTTGCTGGCGAGTTATATAAAATTCAGACGGGTACCTTTATTACTCATATTCCCTATCGGGGTGCTGGCCCAGCAATGAATGATTTACTGGCAGGGCAAATTGATCTTGAATTTGATGGTCTAGCAACTTCTGCTCCTCAAATTAATGCGGGTAAATTGGTGGCAATCGCCGTAGCCTCAAACAAGCGCAGCTCTGCTATCCCGAATGTTCCGACATTCCAAGAGGCTGGATTACCTGACTATGTTGTTTCAACTTGGTACTCTCTTTTTGCACCTGCTGGTACTCCAAAACCGATCGTTGATAAGATGATTGTAGAAGTTCAAAAGGCACTCAATGCTCCAAAAATGAAATCGATTTGGGAAAAGAACGGTTCAGACATACCTAACTTGACTGGCGATGCTTTTGGCAAGCTAGTGAATGCAGATATTGCTCGCTGGAGCGCGGTAGTGAAAAAGTCGGGCGCAACGCTTGACTAATGAATAGTATTTTTTCTTGATTTTGAGGCTCTAATGAATTTGTATTCGCTATTGGAAAAAGGTTTTCCAAAAGATAAAAAAGCATGCGCTCTAGAAACACACGATGGTTTGTATTATTCATGGAGTGATTTAGAGCGAGCCACTGCAAAGATGGCTAACCTGCTGAAGAGCCTCAAACTTCCTGCTGGTTCAAGGATCGCGGTTCAGGTGGAAAAATCACCTGAAGCGCTTTTCTTGTATCTGGCAACCATTCGTGCAGGATATGTCTATCTTCCCCTGAATACCGCCTATCAAGCAGCAGAAATTCAGTACTTTATTGAGAATGCGGAACCTGCAGTGCTTGTTTGCAGTAGTAAGAATTTTTCATGGGTCTCAAAAGTAGCATTTAAAGCAGGCACTAAACATGTGTTTACTTTAGATGAGGATCGCAAAGGCACTCTGCTAGATCGTGCCGCACATCTGAGCGATCAATTTAAAACAGTTCCCGCAAAAGATGATGACCTAGCTGCCATTTTGTATACCTCTGGCACAACAGGGCGTAGCAAAGGTGCCATGCTGACTCATCAAAATCTGGGTAGCAACGCTCAGGTATTGCAAAAGTTTTGGGGTTGGAAAAAAGGGGATGTTCTCTTACATGCTCTCCCTATCTTTCATGTCCATGGTTTATTTGTCGCGGCCCATGGTGCATTGATCAACGGTAGCAAAATGATTTGGTTACCACGCCTAGATACTGCTCAGCTCATTAAACATATGTCGGCTTCAACGGTGATGATGGGTGTGCCCACTTTCTATGTACGCCTCTTAGCTGATAAAGCTTTTACCAAGCAGGCAGCACGCAATATGCGTTTATTTATTTCTGGATCTGCGCCATTGTTAACAGAAACATTTAATACCTTTAAACAAGTGATTGGCCAGCCGATTCTAGAGCGTTATGGCATGAGTGAAACGATCATGCTGGTTTCTAATCCTTACAAAGGTAATCGAATTGGTGGCTCAGTGGGTTTACCATTGCCTGGCGTTAAGGTACGCGTGGTAAATGAGCATAGCAGGCCATGCGGTATTGATGAAATTGGTAATATTGAAGTAAAAGGTCCGAATGTCTTTAAGGGCTACTGGCGGATGCCGGAAAAAACTGCAGAAGAATTTACGAAAGATGGTTGGTTCAAAACCGGTGACGTTGGACGCTGGGGTGGCGATGCAAATGGTGGTAAAGCGCCAAAAGAGTATCTCTGCATTGTGGGGCGCAGCAAGGACCTGATTATTTCTGGTGGATATAACGTGTATCCAAAAGAAATCGAAAGTTTCATCGATGATATGGATGGCGTGGATGAGAGTGCTGTAATTGGTATTCCACATCCTGACTTTGGTGAAGCAGTGATGGCAGTAGTTGTGCCAAAAGCAGGAGCAAAGCTCAATGCTGAGGCGATGATTGCGACCTTGAAATCTCAGATCGCCAACTTTAAGATCCCGAAGCGTTTAGAAATCGTTGCAGACTTGCCTCGAAATGCGATGGGAAAAGTGCAAAAGAATATCTTGCGTCAGCAATATACGGCCTAATCCTATTTAGAAACCAAACGCCTTGCGGCTCTCATTAAACATGAAGGCTGCAAGGAAAATGAGCATCACACCAAAGATGCGCTTTAACTGAGCAACATTCAGTTTGCGTGCCATCTTAGCGCCTAAGGGAGCCGTAAAGATACTGACGGCGACAATGCAAGCTACTGCAGGAAGGTAAATAAATCCTAAGGAGCCTGGTGGAAGATTGGGATTGCCCCAACTGCCAAACATATAACCAATCGTGGCCGCTACTGCAATTGGAAACCCAAGGCCTGATGAGCTGGCCATGGCGACATGGGGTTTGACATTACACCAGAGCATGAAAGGAACTGTAACGAATGCGCCACCTGCGCCAACCAAACTCGATAAAGCGCCTGCGAATGTACCAAAGGAAAATAAACCCAATGAACCCGGTAACTCTCTACCGGGCTTAGGTTTTTTATTAATAATCATTTGAATTGAAGAATAGACAATAAAGATTGCAAAGAAGAGTGAGAGCCATGAAGTATTGAGCGCTTCAAAAATTTCGCTACCGCCCACTAGACTGCCAATCACCAAGCCCGGACTAAATGATTTCACTAAAGACCAGTCGATTGAGCCATGCTTGTGATGTGCCCAAATAGCAGAGGTAGTTGTAAAAAGAATGGTGGCCATTCCCGAAGCAATCGCCATGTGAACGATGATGCTTTGATCAAAATGCAGATGGTTGAAAACCAGAATCATGAAGGGCACCAAAATCATGCCACCACCAATACCCAGTAGGCCGGCTAAAAATCCAGCAATACCGCCGCACAACAGCAGCATCGCAATATCACTTAGTAACATGAATTCCCCGCCTTAGCCGCTAGGCCGTCATCCTGAACCCTAAGGTTCAAGGTGGAACGGCTACTCTGCTTTGGGTGCATTAAGAGACTCAGGGAGTGAGCAGCTCGAGGCTGACACTGTGAATCTTCAAAACGCTCACGC
>Ga0114975_10000901_pt1 | contig 21743 bp, 21 predicted proteins | sample S_130626_EF_Meta_FD_87031 | JGI IMG/M metagenome (GOLD analysis project Ga0114975, IMG submission 87031) | Freshwater microbial communities from Lake Simoncouche, Canada to study carbon cycling - S_130626_EF_MetaG | ecosystem: Environmental > Aquatic > Freshwater > Lake | place: Lake...
AAATAAATATATTTATATTTAATAGAATAATGAAAAAAAAAACAGAGTTATTATTGAAAAAAAATAACGAGATAAATATTGTAGATAATAATTCAAATTCAAATCAATTGAATATTATAAAAAAAAAGGCTTATTTTTTTAAAGATATTATTGAAAAAACAATTTTTCACATAAATAAAAATAAATTGTTAGGGATTGTAACGATTGTTGATGTAAATATTTGTACAAATAAATTGTATGATATAAATTTACAAATTAAACAATTATTAAATGATATAAATTCAAATATAATTTGTGATATAGATAAAAAAATATGCGAGTTGCAAAACATTAATAATGAGCTTTCGGGCATGATAAAAAATTACGGAACCTATAGTTTGATTGATTTATTGGTAATTTGTTTTGGTAATGATATCAATAATATCACTGATTCAAAATTTGATTTATTAAAAAAATATTTTCATCCAATTAGTTACAAAATATTAAACAATGTTGATTGTAAAAGTAATTTAGATTGTTTTGATATAAATAATAGTTATAAACAATTTTATGTGAAAGTTCACGGAGTTAAACTGCATGTTTATAATAGTAGTTACAAAAAAGGGTTGTTAATATATGGTGTTCTAGATGACATAATGTTAGACTTTTTATCTAATGATTTTATAACAGATAAATTAGAAAATATTAAACAACATACTCCAAACGACCCTGAGTTTAAAAGTGAATCGTTTGATAGATTTATTTCGTCATTATTTTTAAAGGATTTACTTATAAACAATAATAATAAAAATTTTTATGACAAGTTTATGGGTTATTTGACACAAAATAAAATTTTAAAACAAAAAACAATAACTCAAACTACCAAAGATTTTATTGCAGACGATTTATTTTCAAAAAGAAACACATTGCTTTATTTATTAATTAAAACTGATAATTATGAAAATCAATACTTGGCTTATTTATTATATGATCTTTTATCAAATGATGTAAATGGCAGTATTGATAGTGAGGAACAAACAATATTATTTGATAGTTTTCCTTGGAATATAAAACAAATATTTAAAAAAGCAATGAAAAACACTATCAATTATACCAATGAATTATCCAATTTTGATATGAGTAAAATTCCTTTAGAGCAACAAATATGTTTGTTAAAGGCAAATGATGATGTTAAAGAAAAGGCTATGTTAAAATTAAAAGAGGTGAAAGCAAAAACTGAAGATTCCGGATCTAAAGCGCGACAGTATTTGGATGGATTATTAAAAATACCATTTTCAATTTATAAAAAAGAACCAATTTTACATTTGATGGATACCATTAGAAGTCAATTTAAGGATTTATATGAAAAATATAGACTCGGTGTTGATTTTACCGAAATTCCAAATAAAGAAAAATATACGAATCTAGAAATTGTAAAATATATTTCTTTAATTAGAAAAACACATTATGATAATTTAGAAAATAATCATTGGATCAGGTTAAAAACATTGGTTTCTATTGGAGATAAACAAACAATTATTAATAATATTATTTCGTTAAATAAATTTTTAGATAAAAATGAATTATCTAATTTGAAAATGATTTATAAATCAAAAAACAAAACTCAACTCAAAGAAGAGATTTATAATTTTATTAATTCTATTAAAACAGTAAAAAATACTTCTTTGATATTAGATTTAAATGAAGAATTTTTAAATAACTTAAAAACAAATTCAAAAAATAAGAATTTTAATGATAAAACAGAATTAACGACAGATCTAGTCTTACTAGAAAAAAATATGAAAATTATAAATGATTATATGAGCAATGTAAAGGTAACCTTGGATAATTGTGTTCATGGCCATGATAATGCAAAAAAACAAATAGAGATAATTATTAGTCAGTGGATAAATGGTCAACAAAAAGGTAATTGTTTTGGCTTTGAAGGTTCTCCTGGTGTTGGTAAAACAACGTTGGCAAGGGGTCTATCTGAATGTTTGAAAGATGATAACAATCATTCTAGACCATTTAGTTTGATAATGATGGGCGGCGATTCCAATGGGAGTCATTTGGTTGGACACTCTTATACCTACGTTGGCAGCACATGGGGACAAATAGTTCAAATTTTGATTGATAAAAAATGTATGAATCCTATAATTTTGATTGACGAAGTTGATAAGATAAGTAGAACAGAACAAGGCAAAGAAATAACTGGAATATTAACACATTTATTGGATCCAACACAGAATGATAGTTTTCAAGATAAATATTTTTCTGGTATTGAGTTGGATTTATCAAAAGCATTATTTATTTTATCCTATAATGACCCAGAGGCTATAGATAAAATTTTATTAGACCGTGTTCATAGAATAAAATTTGATAGTTTGACTATAGAAGATAAAATAGAAATAAGTAATAAGCATTTGTTACCAGAAATTTATAAAAGTATTGGATTGGAGGGAGTGATAGAAATTTCAAATGAAACAATAAAATTTATTATAGAAGAGTATACTTTGGAATCTGGTGTAAGAAAATTAAAAGAGAAATTTTTTGAGATAATAGGTGAAATAAATTTACATATATTAAAAACTACCAATACTAATTATGATGAAATTAAAATACCATTAGAAGTAACTATTGATGATATTAAAAATAATTATTTCAAAGATAAACGAATTATGCGTAAACAGCAAATACATAATGAAAATAAGGTGGGTATAATTAATTGTCTATGGGCTAATATCTATAATATTGGTGGCATTTTATCAGCTACGGCAAGTTTTTATCCTTCTAATAATTATTTGTCATTTAAATTGACAGGATTATTAGATAAAATGATGGAGGAATCTTTTCAATTATCCTTAACTATCGCCTTTAATTTAACTAGTGTAGAGAGAAAAAAAACGCTTAAAAAATCTTATGATGGAACACAGAAATATGGTATACATTTGCATATGGGTGATGGAAGTGTTGAAAAGTCGGGTACATCTGCAGGTATAGCTGTTACAATTTTATTGTATAGTTTGTTGAACGATAAAAAAATTAAAAACGATTTTGCAGTCACTGGGGAGGCTTGTGATTTAAATGGGAAAGTTGGTGAGATCGGTGCATTAAAAACGAAAATTATATATGGTATTAAATCTGGTGTTAAAAATTTTATATACCCAAGTGAAAATGAAAAAGATTTCAATGATTTTTTTGATAAATATGGTAATACAGATTTAGTGAAAGATCAAAATATACATTTTTATCCAGTAACTAATATTCAAGAAGCGATCAAATTAATTATAGAATAATAATATTTATTAGATTTTTTAATAATTTTATATTATAATATGAATAGTCAAATTCAAAATATGGATATCAAAGGAGGAATAAGAGGGAATAGCCCTTTATTAATTTACCAACCATTTAGTTTTATAGTGTTTCTTTCTTTTTATTCCCCTATTATTTTGGCTATAGTGATGGTTTCACTATCTTTTATTTTTCAAAACTTTAAAGGGTTTGTATTTTTGGGGTTTTTGATAGGTATTTCTGTTTTAAGAAATTTTATTTATATGTTGAATGGTTCAACAATAACTCAAAATGATAACACAATATGTACAACTATTCAATACAGTAAATATGGAAACTCAACATTTAGCGCCTTTGTCTTTGCTTTCACTATAATGTATTTATCCATTCCAATGTTTAGTAATGGAAGTGTTAATTACTGGGTGTTTAGTGGATTATTGGTATATTTTTTTGCAGATGTATTTATTAAAATTTATAAAGGTTGTATTATTAAAATGAGTGAATTATTTTTAAATATTTTAACTGGATTAGCATCGTCTGCATTAATTATCACTTTAATGTATGCGGGCGGATCAAGCAAATATCTATTTTTTAATGAAACACAAAGTAATAAAGAGGTATGTTCAATGCCTAAAAATCAAACATTTAAATGCAATGTTTATAAAAATGGTGAATTGATTGGAAATTTATAAATTACTATTGTTTGTACTATTGGATGTATTTTCATTTGTTGGATTGGTATTTGGTTCAGGTTGTTTTTTAGTAGGTTTAAAATATTTGTAATTTTTAATTAACCAGGTTTTTAATTCACCTAATAATAATTTTCTTTGGAAAGATTCTGCAATTAAATTCATGTTTCCTTTCGTATGATAAACACTTACAAAATGATTAAACGTAGAACCGACATTATATCTTTTGTATTTTTCAAGGTTATTATAATTGAACATTTGTTTTTTTTTTCTTTTATTTACAGTATTATGAAATACATACAACATACTTTTGAAATCATTTTTAGTTATAATTTTATTAATATTAACTTTTGCTAAAAAATGAATTGCGTGCTGGGAACAATCTGGACAAGGTAAATAAGTACAAATTCTTTTTATAAACGAAAATAAACTTATTTTTATATTTAAAAACCCATCTTCGTTTATATTTTCTGCTAATGTATGAAAAAATGTCCATACAGGTGGGCCCCAAATTTCAGGCGGCGACATAATATATCTGTAAATAAAAAAAATATAAAGATAAAGCTTAATGATTATTATGAAATATAATATAGAAAACAATATAGATTTTTATAAAGAGTTATATATTTCTTTATATGAAGATGTTGATAAAACAGATCATGTAGATGTTGTAGCTAATGAAGATGATAACATTAAGATGTGTTTAATATCAAACTTACCTTTGAAAGATTATTACGTTCAATTAAATTGTGGCCATAAATTTAATTATGAACCTTTATATAAAGATATTTTTAATCATAAAAAAAGATTCAATTCTTTAGAACAGAATAAAAATAAATTGGCATTGCATCAAATTCGTTGTCCTTACTGTAGAAATATCCAAAATGAATTGTTGCCTTATCATGAACATTTAGGATTACCAAAAGAAAACGGTGTTAATTTTTATGATATAAATAATATTAATGGTGTTTCTTATAATTATATTATTCCTGAAAATCAATGTCAATACCAAATAATAACAACAGATACATCTGGAAATTCACATACATATCAATGTCATCATTTTGGTTATTCGCACCATGTTTTAAAAACTAAATTCAATGATACAACTAAATATTGTTATACTCATAAATTAGCTGTTATTAAAAGTAATAGAGAAGCTTTAAAAGAAAAAAATAAAGCCATCAAATTAGAGGAAAAAAATAAAAAATTAGAGGAAAAAAATAAAATGAAAATGGAATTAAAGCAAAAGAAATTGGAGAATAAAAAATTCACTGTTATTGAAAATATTGGAACAAGTGAAACAAATATTTATTGTGTTGCAATACTGAAAACAGGAAAATATAAAGGTTCACAATGTAAAACTACTATTTTTAAAGATAGTTTATGTAAGCGCCATTTTAATGTAAAAAAAAAAAATAATAAGCAGCTATTAAATAATGATGAAAATGAAAATGAAAGCGAAAATGAAGAAAATATTGTTATAGATAAAGATATAAAAATTTAATATGTATATATTTACATATAAATATGAATGAAACCACAAACACTGATATTTTAGGACCTAAGGAACAATTAGTCAATAACATTCGCGAATGGGTAAAAATAGATATTGAAATTTCCCAATTAAGACAAGAAATTAAAGAAAGAAATAATAAAAAAAAAACTATGACAGAAAACTTGGTAAATGTAATGAAAACAAATAGTATAGATTGTTTTGATATAAATGACGGATCGTTAATTTATAAAAAAAATACAGTTAGAAAACCTATAAATGCAAAATCATTATTATCTTCATTAAAAAACTATTATAAGGACCAAAATACAGCAGAAGATTTAACCAAATATATTATGGACAATCGTGAAGAAACAATAAAAGAAACAATTAAGCGTAAAGTACATAAATAGAAATTAATTATATTAAATATATCAATATAACTAATGAATACTGACGATAAGTTTTTTTCTTACGATGCTTTAAATTTACTACGTGATGATATAGATAACATCACATCAATTATTAGCGATAATATTAATATTGATAAAGTTATTTTAGTTCCATTTAAGATAAACTTTAATTGTATAAATCCATTCAATACAATTTTATTAACTAATAATTTTACAGATGTTTTAAGTTTTCCATCTATAGATATAAATTATCACAACGGTGAATCAAATAACTCTACAAAAATATTATCAATGATTAACTGTTATTTGTATTCTATTTTTTTATCGAACGGTAATTCGGGCATATCAAATTATGGTTTTGATTCTTTTATAAAATTACTTGAATTTAAAGGTTTTTATGTATATGAAAACAATGTATATGTTTTTGTTGATTTAACAAAATTAGAGATAAATACTAATATAGTTAATAGAAATTCATTGTATTGGTTTGCTTTACTTGATGAAATAGTAAATAAACAAAGCGTGTGTAATATTCCAATTAGCGAAGAAGTCATTGATTTTTATATGAATAATAATGAATTTATTTATTTTAAAAATTCCAAAGGAGAATTAATTGAAGTGCCTTCCGTGGCATACACCGGATCACATGATAAATCATTGCACTTTAAATTTACTTTTGGAAATACTGCGAGTGATAATAATGCTATTCTAAGTTCAGGGTTTTATTTTACAAATTATATTAATGCTTTTAGGCAAGGAGGATGGTCATTAGATTATAAACCAGAATACAAATACGGGAAACAACTCACAGAAGATGATAATGGAAAATATACTAAAGGTGGCATAATAAGATATGCTATATTTTTAGGTAATCAATTTATAAAAAATAATTATCCAAATGATACTATAGATGAGTCTGAAATAAAAAAAAACAAATTGTGTAATAATCAAAATATCATTGATTATAATTACGAAAAAATGACACTGAGAATTAGTGATCACGATGGTTTATGGAAACAAATATATGATAGTGTTTATTTAGGTAAAATAGAATTAGATAATGGCGATTACTTAAAAAATGCTAACACATATGTTGTAAAGGATTATTACAATCATACACCATTATCATACCATTATATAGATAAAACTACATTAAGTAATACATTTGATGAAAATAGTGATTATCAAATAATGTAGAATATAGCAAAAAAATATCAACTAAAAAATAATATATTAATAATATAATTATGAATAAAATTACATTATTAGGTTTGTCAGTAATATTTTTTTACAGTTTGATTCAAATATTAAAATTTTATGGAATTAGTCCTGAAGCTTATAATATTTACATATATTTTTACATGTTTATTTTAATTACAATATTTATACTTCCAAATGATTATCCAAAAATCTGATTTTATTATACATTCTCATAATTTGATTTAGTTGTTTTTATTTGTTCAAGTATATTTTTAATTGTCATTAAATCCATTTTATCTTTTAAGTTATCAAAAATTTCACTTTCCAGTGGATCTCTATTGTTAATTTTTATAAATAATTCAATAAAATCATTGACATCTTTAAAATTAGTTTCTTCTTTTCTTCTTAATTTATTTTCTTTCATTTGTATAGTCTTTGCCATTTCATTTTCAGCTTTTTGTTTATTTTCATCATTGTACCATGGATTTCTACAATCGTCAGTTGGAATTAATGAATCGCAAATTTCAGGTTTGATAATTTTCTCATAAAAATTACGTTTTTGGAAATGATTATCAAATTCTTTAATTATATTTTCAGGAATACTTGGGCTAATTTCCATTAATCTATCGTATTCTTCTTTGCATATTTTAATCATATTAAATACTTTTGTACGTTCTGATGGATGTTTTGCAAGTTCTATTTTAATATTTCTGTAAAATTTATCCCATGAAATACTACTTACTCTGTGTGCTTCATTCAATTGTGTTATTTTTAAGAATTGCTGTATAGTTGTAATAATTCCTGCAGTAATATTGAATGCACCAACAATCATGACAAAATAGTTTTGATATTCTAATGGAACTCTTTCTTGTGCAAAATTAGCAGTTCCTGTTAAAGTTGATATAACAATGACAGGGATTGTGTACCAGGCATTTAATCTAGAATACATACTATTTGCTTTAGAATGCATCCATTTATAACACATTGCTTTATCACCCCATTCTGTAAATATCCTTTCGTGTTCAATAGACCATTCAATTTGGTCTTCGTTTGTGTTATTAATAAGAATATTATTAGCCTCGTTATCGTCTAATATATCAATATTGTTATTTTTCACAGCACTCATTATAATTTTATTAAATATTTAAATATTTGCAAATAATATAAAAGAAAATGGAGGTTAGACTTTCCAATTTAAAAATAGAATTCAATAACATTAGTTTAGTACGCAGTAAAATAATAAATGTTTTTGAATCATTAAAAAATAAATCAGATAAGTTGAAATATTTGTACGCTGATTTTATTAAACATAGCAATTCGCAATTATTTGTTTTTGGTTTAGATTCATTCCATTTTCAAAGTAAATTGATAGATTTAGAATACGATGATATGAAAAGAATATTTTTATTTGTCAATAACAGAATGTATTGTGAATATTTTAAATTATATAAATTAATATGCTCTTATGTAATTGAAAATGTAACTGATAAAAAAATATTAGAAATTATAAAAGGAAATAATTTTCCTGTATATAAAGATTTGGAGCCTTTTAAAGATTATAAATTTGAAATTACTGTAGAGATTCATGAAAATATTTTGGTGCTATTAAATTCAATTTTAAGTATTATTAATAATAGAGAAAATGAATTATCTATACATAAAAGTAAACAGTTGATTGGTTTAAACATTGATAACTTTGTTAATTCATTCAATTATGAAATAGTTTTAATGAAAGAAAAAGTGAATTTGTTTTTATCTTATATTGAATTTTTTCATAAACTACATGCTAAATATTTGAAAAGATTTAGTAATAAGATTCAATTGATGTCAAATCATATTAATAGTGATATTCAATTTGACGAAAATGTAGAAAATAATGTAATTAAAAAATCTAATGATGAATTTGATGATCAACCTTATAGTGAAAATAATGATAAAAAATTAAATCTTGTTATTGATACAAGTGTTGATGATAAAAATATATTTTTTGAAGATTATGAAAGTGGAATCAATACTCCGTCAAATAGTTCTTATAAATCTATTGAAAGTAAAAATACAAATAAAAAACTTAAAATGCCTAAATTTTTAAAAAATGGGATTAAAAAAGTAAGTAATATGATAATTGGTTGTAATAACAAAGCAATTGTTGATGATATTTCAGTAAATAATGAAATATTTACATACACGAATGAAGAAAATACTTTTAATGAAAAATTAATGATTACCTTGAATGATTTTAGTGATAATACATCATTTGATGAACAAATAATTCTAGAAAACAATAATGAAAAAGAAAGTCAAACTAGTGATATTTGTGAAGAAAATGTAAAAGAAGAAGAATTACCAGCACCAGCTCCAGATCCCGTACCTGTTGTAGAGGAAGAACAACCAGTTGCACAACCTGAACCTGTTGTAGAAGAAGAACAACCAGCTGCACAACCTGAACCTGTTGTAGAACAAGAACTACCAGCTGCAGAACCTGAACCTGTTGTAGAACAAGAACTACCAGCTGCAGAACCTGAACCTCTTGTAGAGGAAGAATTACCAGCTGCAGATCCTGTACCTGTCGTAGAAGAAGAACAACCAGTTGCAGCTCCTGAACCTGTCGTAGAAGAAGAATTACCAGCTGCAGATCCTGTACCTGTCGTAGAAGAAGAACAACCAGTAACAATAGAGTGAATAAAATAACTAACAAATGTATTTAAAGTTATATAAATAAATTAAAATACATTGAAATATGTTTTCACGAATATTAATTAAAAGATATTGTCATTCACATGGAAGAAGTAAATGTTATGAAAATATACATAAATTAGAATTATTGAGACAAGATGTAAATGAAATGAAAGAATTTTTAAAAGTCGTTGAAAAACCTTTATTTGTTATTTATAGTTCTAGTGTTTTATCAGTAATAGCTTCAATAGCGGTGATTAGTAAATATCTTTAAGTTATTTTTATTATTAAATAAAAAATTGAATTAAATATAAAACAATAAATAACATAATACAATATAAAGAACATACATAATGGAGCGCCGATTAAATAAAAAAGTAGAATCTTACATTTCTCAATTTAAAGAGAGTATCAAAGAAAAAGCTACACAGATGGGTGTTATTAATAATGAAGAAGTAAATCAACTTATTCATTATATTTATGATTATGATAGACTTTCATTTAATAAAGAAGATTTTATGAAAAGGAAAAGAGTTAAAAATTTTGTACCGATATTTGATAGGTGTTGTGCAAAGAGAGCTACGAACGAACAATGTAGTAGAAGAAAAAAAGAAGGGTTTGAATATTGTGGAACACATATGAAGGGAACGCCTCATGGAATTATTGATAATCAAGATAATGAAGCTAAAGTTAATACACAGAAAATAGAGGTTTGGGCACAAGATATTCAAGGCATAATTTATTATATTGACAAGTTTAACAATGTTTATCAGGCAGAAGATATTGTTGTAAACAAAGTAAATCCAAAAATTATCGCAAAATATATTAAAAATGGTGAACAATATTCAATTCCAGAATTTAATTTATAAATGTAATATAAATGAAAAAGAAAATTAAAAATACAAAAAAATATAAAAGAAAAAGTAGAGGAGGGAAAAATGAATCTTTTGATAATTTCACAAAATCAATGATCAAATTAACAACTTCTTTAAAAAAATTACTAGAAAAAGTTGCAAATAAAACAAAAGAAGAACGATCTTTTGGAAATGAAATTCCAAAAGATTTACTAGATAAAATTGAAGATCAACAAGATGAAATGACTAAGGTTTTAAAAAATATTGATAAAAAGGAAGAGGATATTAATAAAGAAAATTTGGACGAGTCAAAAGCAGAATTAGAAAAGGACATTCTTTTTTTAACAGAAAAAATTAATGAGGGTGTAAAAGAAAATTTTTTGGTTGAAAATAAAGAACGAAACCGTTCTTTTTATTTACAGGGACGTACATGGAATGAGTGGTTTTACGGATTTGTTGAGTATTATAATGAATTAAAAGACTCTTTAAGAAACATTATAGAAAATAATTATTACAATACAATTTTAAAAAAACCTGTAAATGAAAGAACACAAAATGAAAATGAAATAATAAAAAAAGTAAATAATTTAGAAATTGAATTAACTAATTTGAATAATAATAATATAGTAAAAGGTGGATATAAAAAACATTGTTTCACAAGAAAGAACAAAAAATTTAGGGTTGTATAATTTAGAAAATAATATTATTGACTCTAAAAATACAAAGTTATATTAATATATAAAATTAATAATATAACTTAACGAATGTGTGGTATAATAGGTATTTATCTGTATGATTCTAATTTGAATGCTTATTCTTATATTTTAAGTGGTTTGAATGTTTTACAACATCGTGGTCAAGATTCTGCAGGAATTTATACTTGTAAAGATAGTATTTTTTATTCTCATAAAAATAATGGAAAGGTAAATGACGTTTTTGATAAAAATATTGATTATTCAACAAAATTACTTGGTAATATTGGCATTGGTCATGTTCGTTATTCAACAACTGGATCATTGAGTATTGAACAATGTCAACCACTTTACACAAATTCTCCCTATGGATTAGCTCTTGTTCATAATGGGAATATTACGAATATTGACGATTTAAAATGTTTGATGAAACATGAAAAGCGACATATAAATACAAGTTCTGATTCAGAGCTATTATTGAATTTGTTTGCATTAAAACTCAATAACATTTGTGGAAAAATGGATTCGTTTATTGAAAACCAAAACCAAAATGAAGATGAAAATGAAAACATACAAATTTGCGCAAATATTTTTTTTGATATTGTAACTGAAATTTACAAATTAGTAAAAGGATCTTATTCTGTTATTATAATGATAAATGGGTTTGGATTATTGTCTTTTAAAGACCCATATGGTATACGACCACTATGTTTTGGTAAATCACAAAATAATTATATTTTATCTTCTGAAAGTGTTGCAATAGATTTCTTTGATTATCAGTTAGAAGGAGAGATAAACGCAGGAGAGGCTATTTTTATTTCTAACAAAGGGAAAATTTTTAGAAAACAAATTATTGAAACGCCTACAATACGACCTTGTTTATTTGAATATATTTATTTTTCAAGACCAGAATCAATAATTAATGGAATTCTTGTTTATCAGGCTAGAAAAAATATGGGTGAGATATTAGGATTTAAAATAAGGAATCAATATGAATTTATTAGTAAAGAAATTGATGTAGTAATGCCTATACCAGAATCTTCTAGAGTTTCAGCTTTAAAATTGTCTTATGTATTGGAAAAACCCTATTGTGAAGGATTTATAAAAAATAGTTACGTTGGTAGGACATTTATAATGCCGAGTCAAAAGGCGCGACAAAATAGTATTAAAATGAAATTAAATACACTCAATAAAGAATTTTTAAATAAAACTATTTTAATAGTAGACGATTCTATTGTAAGAGGTAATACTTCAATTGAGTTGATTAAAATGGCAAGAAGAGCTGGTGCAAAAAAAATTTATTTTGCTAGTGTTGCGCCTCCAGTTATTTATCCAAATTATTATGGAATAGCAATACCAACAAGTGAAGAATTAATCGCATATAATAAATCAATTAAACAAATTTCAACCATTATAGGTGCTGATCATGTAATTTACAATGATTTACAAGATATTGTAAAATGTTGTACTATGATGAATCAATACCATGTTAAAACGTTTGAAGTATCATGCTTTGATGGAAATTATATTACGTAATTTTGTATTGTATAATTTTATTATAATATTTAATATATGAATTTTGATACAGATTGCAAAGTAATATTGAATACTGCTGGTATTTATTTTGATAATATTAGTGATTTAGAAGGTATCTTTTTCCCTAGAGAACAATTATTATCTGATTTAAAATATGAGGAAGTTAAAAAATATATTCCTGAACTAAAAAAAAAATTTAGTTCTTCTTTTATGACTTCACTACAAAAAAAGGCGGAAACAAATCAAAAATGGCCTTTATTAAATTTGATTAGACAAATATTAACAGTTTATAATTATCATTTGACACCAATTAGAAAATGTGATGGTTATACAGCTGATGGTATTAAAAAATACAAACGGTTTTTTAAAATAATTAGAAAATTAAAAATAAAAGATGAAATAATAAATGTTGAAAATGTGTAGTCTTTGTTTATATGAGTAAGTTTACAAAAAATTAAATTTTTATGATAACTTATATAAATGATGTGTGATGGGGGGGGGTTAGATTTTATAATACCATTGTGTAACAATAATATGATAATTAGAGTAACAATAGAATCTATAATAATTAATTATAAACCAAAGAACATTTATATAATATCTAATAAAACAGACATAGATAATTTAGAAAAAGAATGTTTTCATTGGAATTTGAATGATTCAAAAATTTATTTTTTACTTGAAGATGACTTTTTTATATCTAATTATGGTTTAACAAAAGCAGATATTTATAAATGGTATACTTGGAAAGATGACAAATCAAGAGAATTTGGATGGTGGTATCAACAATTATTAAAATTAAGTGCTTTTAAACAAATTAAAGATTTAACTGATCCGTATGTTGTTTGGGATTCGGATTTAATAGTATTAGAAAAATGGAATTTGTATGATAAAACTGATAATATATATAAATTTGCTATTTTACAGGAGTGTGCGAAAAATGAATTTAATAAAAATGAGTATTCTAAGGCAATAAATGAATTAATAGGTATTGAAGCCATTGAACCATCAATTGAAGGAACATTTGTTCCTCATCATTTTATAATGCATCATAAAGTTTTAGAACATTTAATTAGACACATTGAAGAAAAAAATAATTTAGGATTTAATTGGTTAAAATCAATTATGCTTTTGTCAAATACTTATTATAGATTTAGTGAATACAAATGTATTGCAACTTTTATGAAAACATATTATCCGGATTTGTTACGATTTTATAAGTTTAGTGAATACGGTGCAAAAGGTATACGCTACAGGGATTCAAATGAAATAATAGAAAAATTAAAAAACTTTTGTGAAAATAATGGTGATAGAAAAATTTTAACATATAAAACATTCGTAGCGTTTATTAATGAAAATTTTGATGTAACTCCTAGTTATATTCAAATTGAACATGTTACCCACATATAGAAACCACTTTTAGAATCCACCTTTAGAAAAGGTGGAGCCAAATAGTTAGAAAGTTAGGTGTTGTTTTTGAAAAGTTGAAATTTTTTTATACCTTTTCAAAAAAGATATAAAAGTAGAATAATAGTTAATAATCATTTAAAAATTTATAATTATTAAGTATAGATGAATCTTTTACATGCGATTTTGTATATTTTCTTTCTTCTTTGTTTGAATAATAGTTGTTTGTTTTTAACTTGTAAGTATGTTAAGAAATTGGACTTATCAATGAGAAAAGAAAAGAAGACAAATGTAAATTATATTTATAGTCCAAAATCAACAAATCAAGACAAATATGTAGAATATTTAAATGACGAAAATGTTGATATGATAATTGCTGTAGGACCTGCAGGAACAGGTAAAACATTATTTGCTTGTTTAAAAGCAATTTCGCAACTTAAAAATGGTGAAGTTAAAAAGCTTGTTGTAACACGTCCAGTTGTAACAGTGGAAGAAGACATAGGTTTTTTACCTGGTAATATTGTAAAAAAAATGGATCCATGGACCAGACCAATTTTTGACTTGTTTTTAGAATTTTTTTCTAAATCAGAACTGGATAATTTTATATATAATAATATTATTGAAATTTCACCTTTGGCTTTTATGAGGGGTCGTACATTTAAAAATTCTTTTATAATTGCAGACGAAATGCAAAATAGTTCACCAAATCAAATGAAAATGTTAACAACTAGAATTGGTGTAAATAGTAAAATGATCATTACAGGAGATTTAAAGCAAACAGACATTCCAATTAATAATGGCTTAGAAGATTTGATAGAAAGAGTGAATAATTATAATGCCAAAACTAATAATAGTTTACATGCAATAAAGATAGTTACTTTTGAAAAACAAGATATAGAGAGAAGCGATATTGTTAAAGATATAATAAATATTTACGAATATGATGACAAGAATAAAATTACCAAGAGTAATACTAGTACCAACAATAATAGTAGTTACACTAATACTACTAACAAAAACACTACAAGTATTAATATCAGCAATAAAGCAACTACTGTACCAGAAAATACTAATAATACTACACATGTGATATCTAATAAATTAAATAATAATTACAAGTATAATTATGATAATGATGCAGCATTAATACCTAAACACCACATGACAAGGAATACAGATATATTTTTTGAAAGTTCAAATTATTGAAAGTTTGGCTCCACTTTACCTTTTATAAAAAGGTAAAACCAAAAAGATTAAGGGTTTGGCTCCACCTTTTTGAAAGGTGGAATAAAAAAAAAATGTGATAAAAAGAAAAGGTGAAAAAAAAAAAAAAAAAAAAAAAAAAAAAAAAGAATTTAAAAAAAAAAAAGAAAATAATTAAAAATAAAAAAAAAAAAAAAAAAAAAAAAGAAAAAAAAAAAAAAAGTAAAAAAAAAAAAAAAATGAGAAGTAAAAAAAAAGTATGTAAAAAAGTAAAAGCAAATAATTAAGAATGTCAATGTCAATTTCAAGTTCAATGTCAATGTCAATTTCAAAAATGAGTGTAAAAAAGGTAGTAGAGGAATGTGGAAAGCTGTACAATTTTAATGCAGAAGAAGCATTAAGAGCGTTAAATATAGAAGTAAAGGAAAAAAAAGAAAAAAAAGAAAAAGTAGTAGTAAATAAGAGTAAATATCCGTTGCCTTTTAACGGTGAAAAGAAAGAAAAGTGTTGCAATGGAATCGTAAAAAACCACGGTTTATACACGCAATGCTCAAAAAAAATATCGTTAGCAAAAGATGGAGAACCAAATTCAGGTTTTTGCAAGGGTTGTGAAAGCCAACCTTACGGAAACATAGATGATCGTGTAAAAGTAGATTTGTATTCGTACAAAGATCCAAAAGGAAAAAGTCCAAAAAGATACACAGAAGTATTAAAAAAACTAAAAATAACAAAAGAAACAATAGAAGAAGAAGTAAAAAGATTAAATATAACCATTAACCCAATTCACTTTGAAGAAGTCGCAGAAAATGTAAAACGAGGTAGACCAAAAAGTGAAAAAAAAGTAAAAGAGCCAACAGGCAAGAAAGGTCGTCCAAAGAAGGAAACGAAGGTCTTAGAAGTGAATAATGAAGAAGAAGAAGATTTATTTGCAACTCTAATAGCAAATGCAAATGCCAAGCAAGGTTTAGTTCAACCAGTAGAAGAAGTAGTAACTGCCGCGGAAGAGGTAGTAGAAGAAGTTGTAGAAGAGTCCAAGGAGGTACCTTCACCAAAGGGGGAAAAAAAGGCAAAAAAGGTAAAAGAAGTAGATCCAGCAAAGGAAGCCGAAAAGCAAAAGAAGGCTGAAGAGAAGGCAGCCAAAGAAGCCGAAAAGCAAAAGAAAGCTGAAGAGAAGGCAGCCAAAGAGCAAGCCAAAGAAGCCGAAAAGCAAAAGAAGGCTGAAGAAAAGGCAGCCAAAGAAGCCGAAAAGCAAAAGAAGGCTGAAGAAAAGGCAGCCAAAGAGCAAGCCAAAGAATCAAAAAAGACCTCCAAAGCCTTGTCTTCCCCTTCACAAAAGGTTGATGAAGAAGAGGCTGATGTAGTGCAAAAGATTGAATTTGAAGGAAAACCATATTATAAATCAAAGAAAAATGGTATAATTTATAATATGGATCAAGAAGTAGTAGGAAAATGGAATACAGAGAGAAAGGCAATAGACTTTGAAGAAGAAGAAGAAGAAGAAGAGTACGATGACTAAATTTCCACCTTTAGAAAAGGTGGAGCCAAAATAGTGGAAAAATAGATAGTAAATATTTGGCGCAACCTTTCTCAAATGTTGCATTGTAATTTTAAATATATATCCCTTTTTTTACTGTGCATTATGCGGTATATTTTTGTCACCGATAAATCAAATTGTGACCGATTTCTTGATTCTATATTTCATGCGATTATATTGTATTTTCGCACGATATATGCTGTGTATTTTTGTCACCGATAAGTCAATTTGTGACCGATTTCTTGATGTCCCGTATATAGGCTGTTTATAGTGTAATTCCACTGGCGGAACATTCCGCGAACATTCCAACGTACCGATACAGACCCAATATGCCGGCACCCCCGGGTGCACGAGTTGGCACTGTATATAGTGCGAAGCGGATGATAGAGTATGATATGGTGCATGAAAGTATATAACTCAATCGCTTTCCCTCAAGGAAAAGCAAAGATTACACCCTATCATTTTCTCTCTTAAATATCAAATAAAGAGAGAAAAGTGTTATAAATTTTTGGCTCCACCTTTTGAAAAGGTGGATTTAAAAGGTGGATTTATCAATGCCAACTTGTTTGGTAATCTTATGGATGATCTTATTCACTTTGGCTCCTTCATCATCTCCTTTTCCACCCATAGATTCGTATACAATTGTATTAAATACGCTACTTTTTTTAGAATCACCGTTGTCACAATCGGGATATTTCTCTCTAAACTTCTTAAACATACATATATTTTTATGTGCAATTTCTTTTATCAATTTTCTTAACTTAGGTTTATTGTCTTCTTCCTTTTCCCATTTATCTTCATCTTTAATGTAAATAACTTCCCTTTTATTATCGGTACAATGAATGGGTCTTTTTTCCATCTCCAAAGCATTCAAATTTTTAATGATTATATTGGAAATCCCTTCAATATAACCACTTTTGCCGACATTTTCCAAATCAGACAATTCAAGTTGAACTGAATCCACAAACTCTTTGATATTCATGGCATCTTTACAGGTCTCGTTTAAAAAGAGTTGCAGATTGAATGTTTTATTGTTAGAATGGTTCATATTTGTGTTACCAATATTATTAATGCTTGATGTTGTTTGTTTTGACATTTCAATAAGAGATTGCTGAAGTTCATTATTTTGTTTAAATAACATTAAAATAAGTTGTTTGGTTGAAATATCAAGCTCTTCATCTTCTTCACATGCTTTGTAGTGATTTTCTTTTGTATGACAATTTTTTTTGTGTTTCCATAATCCACTTTTATCACAATATTCTTTATTACAATTTTCACATGCATAAAGTTTTTTTTCGTTTTTTTCGTTTTTTTCGTTTTTTTGGTTGCGAATATGTTTTTGTGTCAATAAATGTCTACTATAATCAGTCAATTTAGATGTAATAAAGTCACAGCATTTACAACAATATTTTGGTTGTTTAATATTTTCGTTTTTTTCGTTTTTTAGGTTGCCTAAAGTTTCCATTCTCTCTTAAAATATATAAATATAAAAAATTTGCAATGTTTAACACAAAAATTTATCGTAACAAATATATAATTATTTTTTTGGTGATCACATGCTAATTTTGCATTTCAGTCACAAATATTGTTTTTTCCAAACTGTTTCGCCCCTTTTCATTTTTGGACATTTTTTTTGTCCATTTTTGAAAACCCAAAATACTTTTGGGTATACTTTTTCTTTAACATTTGAGGGAAAGATAATATAATATATATAATATCTTTCAATAAAGTCGCGTCATATATGCTGTAAAAATCATCACCCATTTCTCGTTTTGTCACTCATTTCTTGATCCCCTATATATAGCCCCTTGCATAGTGTTACAATCCCATGGAACATTCGCGGAACATTCTACTGAGGCAAGGGTCGGGCGAACCCTCTCGGCGTTCCTAGGTGCACAAGTAAGCACTGTATATAGTGCGAAGCGGATGATAGAGTGTGAGATAGGTGCTAGATTGTATAGTATTATTATTCAAACACACATTTCTCTCTTTAACTTTAATCGAAGAGAGAAAAAAGAACCACTAAAAAAGGTTAGTTAGTTATAAATTACATAGTATAAAATCATTTTTACATATTTACGTTAGGTCTACAATACTACTTTGACGAACACTCGGGAATTCATCATAGTCCTCTTCATCATCACTATCATCCTCAGACCAATCCTCGGTTTCATCATAATCATCATATTCACCTTCATTGTCAGCAACATCTTCATCAACCCTGCTATCAATAATACGGATTTTTTTTGATTGAAGTAAATCAGCGCGACAAATAGGACAAGGCAACTCGCGTCCTTTAGGCTTGATTTGACACCAACATGAAACACATAATTTATGACCACATCCTGTCGTGGTTTTAGTCGTATCTAAGCAAACGGAACACTCTTCTGGATGTTCCTCATCACATAGAACACTATTAAGCATCTCTTCGTTACTAGAAACATGAGGAGCCTCTTTAGGATGTTTATTTGCAGGTGTTGCTAACACACCATTCAACTTGTCAAACTTCATCGCCTTAATATCATTATTTATATGCTTTAAAACACTCTCATAATCTTTCAACGTATACTTTGTTAGCTTTTTAATATATGTTTTTCGAAAGAGAAGTTGACGCACAACGTACGCTCTGTCCTCCGGTGTTTTATTGTACATCAACATTTTATATGTCATAATCTGTAAAGACATGCCATTTTCATTGACTATGAGCACACAATTAACTTTTAAACCACCAATTTCTAATACTGGTAAAACGGCAAATGAACTGCCATCCTCCATATTCTTCTCAATGGCAAGTTTAATGGATACCGGTAGCTCTTTGCTGGCGATAGGCACGCATCTACAACCAGCCTGTTGGCATGGGAGTTGTACGACGTTTTCGGCATTGACATTGATTGACATTCTGCTTTTCTGCTTGTTAGTAGGTTCGTTACACTTTTAATACAATTAATTGCCTATCCAAGAATCCTGGAAAAGTATCTCAATTTTATTTTATCCACCTTTGAGAAAGGTGGAGCCAAATATTTTGCACCACTTTTTTGAAAAGTGGTAAGTTGAAGTTGAAGTTGAAGTTGAAGTTGAAGTTGAATATCTTAACAAAAAAAATGTCAATAGCTTTGGCTCCACCTTTTTGAAAGGTGGAAGAAAAAAAATTGAGATACTTTTCAACGAATATTGGTAAGACATATAACTAACTAACAAGTGTCGCGAACCTAATAACAAGCAGAACAATAACGAAAATGACAACAACAATGCCATCAACCATTCCATCATCAATGACCCCTGAAATGCATGAGATACTCTATAATTCTAGCTCAAAACCACCGACTTCTCAAGAAGATAGAGTCAAATACCTTGTGGCTTCTTTAACAAGAATCATGGAAAAAGATACTGATTATTTCAAGTACTTCTTCTTCAACGACATTGAGGATTTCAAGACACTCGCAAACTGGGTGGACAGAAAGACCAAAGGCGAACCTTTTACAGATGGTGAGATGCTCGGGTTGAAGGCTTTAAATAGTGCACAAATTAAATACTTTGGATTAGCCATTTTCAAAGAGCTTGCATTAGGCATCTTTAATAAAGACCAATTCTACGAAGATTGTGGTGTTCCTGAGAACGCAAGACGTCAACGAAAACAACCAAAAGATATCCTCAAATGGGATCTAATAAAACAATAAACATTTATACCTGTAATTTTAACTAAATTTAAGGCCCCAAATAGGGGTCTTTTTTTGTCACTCATTTCTCGTTTTGTCACTCATTTCTTGATCCCCTATATAGGCAGCTTAAATAGGATGCAAAATAGGGGGCACTCATATATCAGTCCAACCTGGGCGGGCCGGGGTGCCTGCCGATGAGTCCAACCCTATGGTGCGAGTATGCTAGAGTGCTAGAGTAATACTCTACTTTATCAAAGGTGGAAGAAAAAATATGTCAAAACTATTTTATGTACAAAATAAAAAAAATTGAGATACTTTTTCTCTCTATTCTTAAATTTATTAAAACAACTAACAAACCAATTATCAAAATGCAGCTAAGATCAGGACGTTCAACTTTAACAAGAGCTACCGCTACCGCTACCCCAGCACATGCTACAAGAGCATCAGCAAGAAGAGACTCCCGCAACTACGAAGAATTTAACGAAAGAAGAAGATACCAAGAAGAGCAAAAACAAGTTGAAGACTCTATTTACGAAAAAGAAGACAATAAAACTCCAGCACAAAAAAAATGGAAGCATATCTCAAAAAGAATCAAACACCTATTATACTTAAGCGAATGTCAAAGAAAACAAAAATGCACTTTCACTGAAAAAGTCAAAACAATCAATGAAATCTACGAATTCATATTATACAACATGGACGATTTTATTGAGCTATTCAATGGTGAAATGAAACACAGAAAAGATTTTCCTCAAATCCTTTACACTAAAGGTAACGAACTACGTAGAGATATCGCCAGAGCAAATAAGAAAACCAGAGGTGAGCAACAATTGGCCTGGGAATGCAATGACCTTATCAATCATGCTACTCAACTAATATACCGTCACATATTAACCAAATAAAAATAATGTAGCTTATAACTTTTGTAAATGTAACATATAACTAACTAAAGTAAAAAATTCCTTTTTTGCTCCACCCTACCACTTTTCAAAAAAACTAGTGCAAGTTTACCTTTTAGAAAAAGGTAAACCCAAAAGTTCAGTTTTTTGACTCCACCTTTCTCAAAGGTGGAAAACTAGTGCAAGTTTACCTTTTAGAAAAAGGTAAACCCAAAA
>Ga0114975_10000902_pt1 | contig 21742 bp, 4 predicted proteins | sample S_130626_EF_Meta_FD_87031 | JGI IMG/M metagenome (GOLD analysis project Ga0114975, IMG submission 87031) | Freshwater microbial communities from Lake Simoncouche, Canada to study carbon cycling - S_130626_EF_MetaG | ecosystem: Environmental > Aquatic > Freshwater > Lake | place: Lake...
GTATAAGGCATCGATTAAACTCCTACTAAGCCAGTTAAGCTCTGAATTCGCACTGTATAATCAATTTGTATCAATCGGTTTAAACTTTTTAATACTGGGTGAAAAATAACATGAGTTAAAAGCAGACTTTCGCCGGTTGAACTGTAGCTTTGTAAGCCTAATTCATCGAAAACATAAGTTGATGTGCCGTCACTGTTAGTGTCGTATGCTGCTTGGCCGCTAGGCTCGCCGTAATCTAGTAAACAAGTTACAAATATATCCGAATAGTTTTGCCCAGTTGTGTGTCTAACTTCTGTAAAATTACGTGTTGGATCCACATTAGTGCTGGAATTAGGGTCAACAATCTTTTGATATGTCTGATTATATAAACTTGCGTTAGTTCCCGACGTATTTGGGGTTAGATATGTAATAATTCCAGTAGGATCAATACTAGTTCCGCCGTTGCCAAATGCCATTTGGTAAACAAAGCCCTGACTACTATTAGTCATAGCTTCAACTATAGCAACACTTATGTTTTCGTAGTGAATGGCATTGCGTTTATTAATAAACACCTCAGCGGAAATCGGGTCATAAATCTTAATATGACCTTCAATATGAATTCCTGTTACGTCTTTAGTCTGCATATCAATCTCTCTTTATCTTATATTTATCATGTGTTATAATCTGATAGTTTAATCTATCACTTGTTAAACCCTGAATACCAGATGCCCGGGGTTGCCTTAATAAAACTAGCAATTGCACCGTCACTATCCAGGATATTCACCGGATTATTCTTATTTCCATCCCATTCATGTCCTGTTACTCGAACAACTGTAATTTTTGTGCCTTGTGTAACAGGGTTAGTTAATGTCAATAAAGCACCGTTAGTTGTTACATTAGAAATTGTAAACTCCGCAGGAAATATAACATCGCCCAGGGGACTATAAGGTGCTTGATTTACATCAAAAACGCTAAACGATGATTTTTTCAATCGTACTGTATCGTTATCACCACCAACAAATACTTCAAATAATGAATTATAATTAGTGAAATTACTGTTAAGAGTTGCACCAAGTGTAATTGCATACGAGCTTGAAACTCCATCGGCAATAATATTCTGAACTGTTGTTGAATCTGCGTACGGAACAGTTGAACTAGTTCCAATATCTTGAACAAATGTCCCCGTTTTATTATGAGTGTATATACCAGTTCCTAATGTACCCCGACGAATCTGTTTTAGAGTATTACCACTAATAGCAAAGAACTCGATTCGCTCACCGCGTATTTCAACAATACCTGGTCGGTTAGTAGATATATTCGGGATATCAAAATTACTAGCATCTTCAACTACTATTTCAACATCGTTCCAGTACAAATCTCTTGCTAATCTAGTTTGCTTATCCTTACTTAGACGCTTGTAAATTACACGATTAAGCATATCCTTAAATTGCATATAAGATATGTTAGACGATAGTGTATTATTTCCAAATGTCATCAATGTGTATGAAACATCTGAAATACCTGTTGTGTTAGCAGCTAATTGAATAGTTTGCTTATCTTCTAATAAAACATAATCAACGCCTGGCGCTAATAAAAAGTTAGTTGTAAACGTATTCTTAAATACCCAGACATAATTAGAATCTAATACAGGTCTATCTAACTTCATCACAGATCGACTTAAATCTTTTACGTAATGATAGTTCACAGACTCTTCTTCAAAGTTGCTTGTAACTAGCATATTGATTGATGTACGCTCTATATCTAAGGACTTTTGATTGTATGAACTTAAAATTTCAATAGTATTTGAACTATTATAAAACGATTTAAAAGTTATAGTTTTTGCTACAGGATTAATTGTATAGTCCCCAGCTGCTTCAACAGTAACTGATAATTTTTTACCTATGTTTGCTTTATAAACATTGTTTAAAATAGTTACGGAAATATTAGAAGTATCTACAGTATAATCTGACGATAAACTAAGTTTTTTACCATCAAGATAAACACCAATTTCCGAAACTTTAACTGAAGTTAATAAAGTAGTAAAAGGTTCGCGCCAAAAATCAGGAGTATAAGTTTTAACTCCGTTGCCCACTATAAAATAACTAGTCAAAGGAGATTTTAAAACACTGTTATCTACAATAACAATCATGCTTTGCTCTACTGGTAAACTTTCTCCTATAGGATTTGCAAGATTGTAAGTACGTGTACCGTTACCAACTAACACCTGTCTCTGGTTAATTGCAAAATTTTGAACTATACCAGATGTTATAATGTAACTAATTACATCGTTTTTAGCTGGCGGAAGTGGAAATCTAAATCCAATTGCATTAGACAAGTCATATGTCGAGTCAGTCTTAAATGATACCGGGTTTATAGTAACTCCATTAATATAAACTAAAGAAGTTGAATTAGTAGTCCAATTTGCTTTAGTTACAAACTCAGTTGTAACACCGTCTCCTATAAAATAGTCGTTATCTAAAACATTATTTCCGCTAGGACTTAAACTAAAAATACTCACAACTGTTCCAGTACTAGGCGTTGTGTTGAATGAAACTGTGTTATTTTGAAAATTAACAGTATAGTCTGATCTTTCTTGAACGACATTTCCAAGTCTAACAATAAGTGCATCGGTACTATTCATTTGTTGATTTATTTTAAATGTAGCAGTTGATCCATTACCAACATAACTATCTACTTTTATTTTTGCACTACCTGATGCGCTTTGGTCATAAACTTTAATTGCCAGCGTATCCACAACTTGCCCTGGTACAACTTCCTCAGGAGCTGGACTTGTTGTTGGTGTAACTAATCCGTCGCCGTCAATAACAATATCGTCTGCTGCAATACCTGTTGCAGTAGAATACGCTAAATCTCCACCAGAAATTGCAGTATCAAAATCTTGAGTTGGAGGAGCAATAGATCCATCACTGGTACTCTTACGTAAAATAAATTCATCGCCAGCATTTACAGTATACGAATTTGGAAGACTCACTATTGTTCTAGGCAACCCGCTAGTAAATTGCTGAATAGTTGCGGTAGCTGTTGCTGTTTGTAAACCAGAACTAATAGTGACTGTTGGATTATTTAAATAACCACTACCTGGATTTGTTAACGTTAACGATTGAACACCGTATATGATAGATATTGTTCCGTTTTGTCCAGACCCACCAATTAGCTGTTGATTATTTTGATTTAAAGATCCAGTAAATGAAGTAGAAGATACAATCGATACTGTAGTAATTGGGCCTACCGGAGGAACAGCATTACTAGCAACACGAGTAACTTCAAATACTACAGCACCTGCTCCAGTTACTGTTGTAGATGTATTATTTCCAACTAATGCGGTAGTTTGTTTAAGATTAACAGTCCATTTGCTTCCTGCGCCTGAACCGCTTATATTACCAGTAATATATGTTATAGCATTACTTGTTACAGTGCCTGGTGTTGTTTGCGTTGCTGAACTATTCATATATGTAGAACTATTAACAAATAATAAGTTATTGCTTACAATATAAACGCCAGTAGATCCGGTTGTTCCAGATACCTGGTCAGTAATGATAGTACCAGCAGCTACCCCAGTGCCTACTATGGTTTGTCCTATTTCTAATGTTCCACTAGATACAGTTGTTACAACTAATCGATTTCCAGGACCTGTTCCTGAAAGATTTCCAATTTTAGCTATAAAATTTGCCAAGGTAACAACTTTAGCGTATGAGACAGTAGTCGTTGTAGCAGCAGTTACATTATACACACCGTTAAATGCAGACGGTGATATACCAGCAACTGTTATTGATTGCCCAATTGCAAACGGGATGAAACTAGCCCCTAACGAAGCAAATGTTAATGTAACTGTGCCTGTAGAAGTATCACAACTTGCTCCAGTAGTTATTATAGGAGATTGTCTGTGCGCTATACCAGATCCAGAAAGTACCATACCAACTTGAACAGTGCCAGAAGCAACTGTACCAACTGTTAACATATTGTTTGTAATAATTGAATTATTCATTACAGCAGGAGTTACACCCGATGTTGGCTGAGCTACAAGTATATCCCCAACACGATATCCTGTTCCGTTATTGTTACCGTTGTAACTAACATCTACAGCAGTCATTACTGCACTGGCTGTTGCTGTGTATAAAGGAGCATTTAAATCGCTAGGGCTAATTGTTACTGTAGGCATTGTTGTATATCTGCCAGCACCTGTAACTGTTGTAGATAAAACAGGAAACGGTGTTTGCATTATTGCATCGCTGTTCTTTTGATTGCTTGTTCCAAATTTTGGATCATCTAACCTAACAGGATTAATTGTGCCTGTTATAACAACATTAGTGCCGACAGGAGGTACAGGATTTATTAATAAATTAATGGTTCCATCTTCAAAAATATTAACTTCCAACGATTCTTTTAATGTTTTTGTAAACACTACAGTTGAATTATTAGGAATGGCTTGGAATAATATCGAGTCAATTACTGTTGTAATTGTTCCATACGTAGTAACCAATGCAGAAACAGTACTAGAAAAACTCATACTACTTGTAGTAGCATCAGTTACTGTGTAGATTCCATTATACTTGTTTGGAATAAATCCAGTAATACTAATTAAAGAATTTACAGGATACGGAATTGCAGGTTGTGTTGAAAAAGTCATTGTAACTTTAGTACCAGTGCCGCTTACACCAATAACATTTAAACTAGTTATTGGATCAAATGTGCCTAGGCCAACTTTATTATTAACAGTATCTATTGATTTAATTACAGTGCCGTATGCAATAGAAGGTATTGGTTTATTGTTAACTAGTCGAGTCACACTTGGACAAGTTATCACGTCAGTAACTGATAACCCTGCTGTATTTTTAAGAGTTAAGAAATTACTTCCTGAATAATTGAATGTAAATGCTAATGGAACAACTGATGGAGTCCCAACCGCTGTTACAGATATAATCATGCCTGGAAGGCCTGATGAACTATCGCCAACCGATGTAATAGCTAATGTTACATCATTTAACGGAGTAGAGCCGCCAACGGCTGTTCCTAAAATTTTAATTGTATTAGGAGAACCAAAATTCAAGCTAACCGAATAACCAGTTCCGCCTGTAACAACTTGAGCTGAATAACCGTTTTCAGTAGTAACTACATTGAATGTAGCTCCAGATCCTAAAATATTGTTTTGATTTGTGCCAGTTAAATTAAGGAATTGTCTGTTTGCTGGATTGCTATCAGGGGCTGCACTAAGAGTTAAAGTTTGGCCGTCTACTACTGATGTTACAGTTTGTCCAGATGTAAATCCGTTACCAATGACAGCCATTCCTGGTAATATATTTTTACCAGTTACAATAGTATTTGCAACTTTTAATGTTGTATAATAACTACCGGTAGGCTGATAAATCGTAGCTATGCTTGTTGTTTCAATATTATTTACAAGTGTTACTACAGGCTTGTCTGCAAGAATATTATATGTATACTTTGTTTGTAAACCATCCGAAACATGAGTATCAGTTGACGTTGATGTTTTATAGACGTTGATTTCTGTACCTAAATCAGCAACATATGGTAATTGGTCAAAGGTTCGTACATTTGCAGCTACTGTTACAAAATAATCTGTAAATTTACTGTCAAAATTATCCCACTTGTCTGAATAATAAGGAGTTGTTCCCCAACCAGTATCTAAACTAAATCCTAAACCGTTAACTTGAACTCCACCGTAATCAACTCCTAACATTAACTGAGATAATTCTTTTCCAAGTTGACCAGTTACAGGGTTATAATAATATTGTATACGATCTGTTGCTGACATTACAGACTTGTCAATAATGTATACAACCTTAATAGCAGCTCCGTTTGCCGGTGCATTTTCAAAAGTAATTATACCGGTATATTGAGTGTTGCCATCAATTTTCTTTTTAACAATAGATAAAGAATATAATTCACGCAAAACAGGAACGCCGGCTACAGTTACAATCGACGTGCCAATTGTAACATCTGGCGCCCACTTTAGTGCAAATTGAATTTTAGAACCAGTGCCTGTAAATGTTTCAGTTTGTTCTAGTTGTGTGATATAATAATTATTGCTAGTTCTATCAAACTTTATTCCTACTAACGATGAACGAACAACACTATTGCCTATAATTGTAACAGCTTTAGCAGAAGTTCCGCCAATACCAACACCGCCAACAAGCGTAATAGTTGGTGCTGACAAATATCCAGAGCCCGTAGATGTTAAAATAATTCTATTAACAACTCCGTTAGAAATATAAGCAGTTGCTTCTACGCCTGATCCGCTATCTCCAGAAAATACAACCAGCGGAGGATTAACATAATTAGATCCGCCATCAACTAAGACTATGTCTGTTACAACAAATCCTACATTGTCTAGCCAGAATTTCCAAGGATAATTTTGTATTGCCGAATTGTCAGCGTCAATTTTACCATTAGCAACTATTGTATTAAGAGGAACTATTCTATCTGTGTAAAGAGGTTGTAAATCAAAATCTGAAACAGCCGTTGGTCCAATATCTAAATTTGTGTAATTGCTAATATACTCTCGTAGTTTAGTTCTGTAAGGCTTAACTTCATTTACATAATTTTCAAAATCAGAAATATTATCTACCGGATAGTTAACAGGCTGGTCTAATTGGCCGACATTGTGAGTTGCTCTTACAAAACTGGTTTTAAATGCCCAATCAATAAACACTTGTTCACTGTGTGCATACTTGATTGATGCAATAAACAAATCTAGATACTGTTGTTTTAAGTCTCCGATAAAAATATCATCTTTAATTGCATTTAAAATAACACGCAATTCAATTGAAGCAACAATGTCATATCCGTTATCAAAAATGTCCGAGTCGTAGCCGATATCTGTTTCAACAAAGTTATATAATTTAGAACTTAGTTGAATTGTTCCGTTTTGTATACCTACTACCTGATAGCTTTGTGTCCAATCAACACTTGTACTGTTAGCATATTTTTCTAGTAATAACCAGCCTCCAGAATTAACTGTTGTAACTTTTACAAGCTCACCTATTGCAGGGGTAATATCATTTAACCCAACAAACGTTGATACTAAGTAGTCTGCAGAAGAATACTGATTATACCCTGTTGCATACCAGTCAGTATAATTCCAATATTTTCTAACGTCATATGCTTGAGTTAATATACGAGACCATGCGCCAGCGCCTGTAGAAGTTGAGCTCGGAGTCCATGAATATATACTCCAATTGCCGTTGGCTTGATTGTCGCTGTTTATCAAAACAGAATAGCTTCTGACTACAAGTGTAGTATTGCTATCATCGTATGCTATGCCGCCATTTCTAACAATAACTTCTGTAATTTTTCCATTAGTGATAACTGTAGTAACTTGAGCATTTTTGCCTGTACCGATAATTTCTACGCTAGGTGCAATGCCGTAGCCGCTTCCTTCAAAATCAATATTAACTTTAGTAATTACTCCGTTAACAATTACTGGACTTAACTTAGCTTGTCTAAAAGAATTAATATTAATATACGATAGATCCGTATCAGTGTCTTGTATTTGGTCATACAAACCGGTAACTGTGGTAGGAGTTGTATCGTAACTTTCAAGTTTTGTTAAATTGTAACCTTCAGTAATTTGATTTTGTTGTAAAGTAATATTCACTCGCTCGATGAATTGTTTTAATGCTTCAATGCGATTAACAAACATGCTTTGGCGTGGTCTATTCTCAATACCATAGCGAAGTTTAGGAGGTTGTTTTGTATCAGGAACTAAACGTCCGGCTAAATCAACCCCGCATAGACTATCAAACCACTTTTGCTCTATTGTTACAGGTAAGTCAACATTAATGTCGTTGCTAATTAGACTCCACTGGCTATGAACATTCTGATCTGTTTTGTCTGTTAACCAGTATTCTATAGATAGTACAACATCTTTGTCAGCTAGGTAAGATCTTGCATTAACAAGACTAAAACTATCTGTTCCAATTAGTGCAAGATATGTATACGCTTCACCTCGAGGATTAGATATTAATTTAGATACCTGTAGTGCAGATATATGTCTGTTTGGTGTTGTAGGCACTACATTTTTATTCTTTACCCAGAAATAGTATGTGTTTACAAGTTTCTTTGTAATGTTATTATATTTTTGTGTTACCGAATAAGCATTATTGCCATACAAACTTATTCCGCTAATACCTAAAGCTAAACCTGCAGGTGTGTCTGCTTGTTTATCCCAATCTGCTGGTAACAATTTAGTTTGAACCCATTCGTAAATATCAACGCTGGCGCCTTCAGCAAGGGTGTTCCAAGAATTATTTCTATATGTAACATCATCTAAGTAGGCATTTACAAATTTTGTAGTGCCTAGATTCCACCAAATTTTTCCAACCTGTGCTGTTGTCCAGAAAGTTGTTGGATCTGAATTCACAGGAGCATCCGTTGTTGAATACGAATACACAGCTGGATCATAATAGGCCTTATACTGTATTTCTGCATCTGCAGGACCTGTAATTTTTCCCTGGCCCGGATCAATCACGTCTAAATATTTTAATAATGTTCCAGAAGCTTTATTGTATAAAAACGCTTGTTTAATTTTTTTAACATTAGCTATTGCTACACCAGTACAATCAACAGTCCACGAATAAGTATCTTCTGGTTTAACATAAGAATATAATAATCCAGATTGAATGAATGTTTTATCTTGTGCATATGGTGCGCTTACAATAATTTGATTATTGCATACTGCAACTCCGGTACCGTAACCATCGGTTACAGTATTGCTTGTTGTTAAACTTTCACTGAATACCCACTTGGTTGCATAGACATCATATATATCTACTCGTCCACTTGATGGCTGCTTAGTTACAAAGTTAGTCGAGTCTTTGTCAAATGTGGTAGGAGCAGTTTCTAGAGATGCCTGGTCAATCACATACGGATTATTATATAACACTTGACTGTTAATAAGTCTAGTCTTATGTCCGTCGAGCGTAGTTAAAGTTGATGTGTCACCATGTTCGCTATAAATTACTAATGTTTTATAATCATTCATGAAAGCAATTTTGCTTCCAAAACTAGCAAAACTTTGTGGAAACTGATTTGTTATAACATAAGGTAAAACTGTATTATAAGAATTGTTAGTTAATTTATATACATTAACTACACCTCGATTATTTAACGCATAGTCTGATATTGCAATATATGTTCCGTCGTCAGACACGTCAAGGCCTTGTCCAAATGTGCTATCGGTTCCTGTGATATTTTCTAAGAAAACAAATAAACCAGTTGTACTATTACGTTTGTAGATTTTTACAATATTAGTATATGTTGAAATAGCTAGAGTTGAATTATCTTTGCTTATCTTAACATCGATACCAATTCCTTGATCGGGCGCAGTGCCGCTAATAATCTGTTGGCCGCCATTATAAGTCCAACCTTGTTTTTTGAACGTTAGTTGCCCGTCTGGTGTTGAATCAGGCGGTGCATTTAATATAACTGTATTAATTCCAGTTATTTCTACAACGTATTGATCCGAAGTGAACCCGATGCCGTGTACTGTCATTCCAATTCTAATATTCGAAACAGGCACAGCATAGCTACTAGATATTACTAATTTAGTAGGTTCTGTAGATGTAAAACTTCCTACAGGATTGTAGTATACAAAAATTGAATCAGTTGTTTGATAAAATAATGTGTACACTCGACCAGCTTCATTAGCATAACCGTTAGCCGAGATGTATAGTGTGTCATTACCAAATTCTAAATTAGAACCAAATTGTTCATAATTAGTAGGGTTTAGACTAATAATAGTATCCACTACTGAATAAAAATTATCATTATCTTTTTTGTATAATGTAACTACACCTTGTTGCTGATATATAGACTCGGTTGCATTAATTTGTTCTGTTGCGGTTCCTGTACCTTGCCATGCTACACCACTACCAGGAGTTCCGCTTGAACCAACAGCAGTTGCCGTGAATATTGTGCCAATTGCGTTTGGAGTTGTGCCAGTAGCGCCTACTAACGCAAAATTAGTTGTACCAGGTGAAACAATAATATATTGCTTGCCTACAACAAAGCTACCATCTTTTACTGCACCAGTATTAGTTGCTACAAAGAAATCTCCAATTCTTGGAAGTCTAACATTTGACCAAACAAGAGCGTTTCCGTTAGAGTCTTTTGTTGCAGTTCCAATTAATCTAAAATCAGTAAGTAATTCTGTTGTCCCTAAAGAAGAAATTTGATATGTATTTCCTTTACCAAAGCTACCACTTTGTACGTTAGTACCATATGCTGTGATTGCAGCTGGAAGATAATTAATTCTAGTCCAAGCTGTGTTTCCTGAAAATGCAGAGTATCCAGTAATGGCGCCTGAAGGAGCTGTAACAGTTATTGTTAAGTCGTTTATAATATCTTCACCGCCAAGCATACTTCCAGAAATAATAAATTTATCACCGGTTAAGTATCCAGAACCTCCTGAAATAATTCCTAAAGACGGAATACTATATGATTCTAAATTGGCGCCGTTGTTAGTAGCTACATTGAATAATGCACCTGTTCCTGTGATAACGATTCCACTTACGTTTGCTTTTGTCTTGGCTAGCAATACTGAATTAGATTTAGATGATGGAACTCCTTGTAAATTTGATATAGTTGCAATACCATTTACAGAATTCACAGTTGCTATATTGACTGTCAAGTCATCGCTTGGCGAGATGCCGCCGAGCAATGTTCCAAGTATCTTAATAACTCCTCCAACTTTATAGCCTACACCGCCATATCTTACTTTTACATCATAATATCCATTGGTTGCAACTGTTTCTCCGTCTACTATAGACGTGGACGTAGGAACTACTACTACGTCAAATATTGCGCCGCTGCTAGATACTGTTACCGCTCCAGGCATACTAGTATATAACGGAGATATAGCTTTTTCAGTTTTGTAATATCGATTGTTATATATAACAATTGACCCTGAACTATAAGTGCGAGTTAAATCATAAATTCCGTTGTTATGAGATGACAAACTAGACGAAACCGATCCAGCATATTTAGAACCAACTGCAAGCCATGTTCCATCAGGACTAAATTTGATAGAGCTAGGTAATAAATTTCCAGTTCTCCATACATTTGGAGTTGGAACTACTTGCTTTTCTGACCAGCTAGAAGTTGTTCCAGATTTATAATAAACTGTTACCGCACCGGCATTGTCCCCAACTGCTAACAAATCGCCTTGCGCAGTTACATCTAATATTTTTCCAAATCCTAACAAGTTACTAGGCTCTTCGTTGAGTATATCTGATTTAGAATAAACTTGATTGAATTTCCAGGTAGCCCATTTTCCATCGTCAGGCACAGTGTTATCTACCCAAATTAATTCATCATTGTTAAATTCTGAAGTTAATATAGTGCCTATACTGTCCATATTGGCAGCACGTTGACTTGTTAAAACAAAAATATTAATACTGGCCTGTTGTGTAAAAGGCGGTTTCCAAGAAGGTAAATCTGCTGACACAACAAAAGTATTCAGAGTAACACTTTCAACTTTATAAAATCCGCTAAATCCTGCTACTTGACTAATACCAATATAAGACCCTTCTACGAAATTAACAATATTATCCGATGTCAACGTTAATAATTTGCTGTTACTATTGTAAGTTACTTCTGAAATTTTTAAACTAGTATCTGTGAATCTGTATACATTCCAAAATTGAGATTTAGGAGAATCAAACGTTACCCAGATGTAAGCACCATTTTCAAAAGTAGTAATATCTTTGGTAATAAGTTCATCTAACGAACCAACTGTTACAAAAACATCTGAAGGATTTACATATCCTGCACTGCGTAATAGTGGCTGATAAGTTTTAACAGCTGGGAATGGCGTTGAAGAATACCCCTGTGGCTTCAGGTAAACATCATTTGCTGTTTGCTGAATAATTACTGGACTTAACTGTTCAGTAGCTTTACTAAGAAGCAAAACTCCCTGAGGATTATTTTTAAATTTGTCTTCATCTAATATAAATTCAATATTTTCAAACGCCTCTGATGCGCCGTATTGTCCCACACGCAACGCCCACTCTTCATAAAATGTTAAACTTTCTTCGTTACCAGAACTGAGAACGTTAAAGAGTTTGTTAAGAACATTCTGGGTTCCTTTTTCTCTAATCATTCCTTGATAAAATTTAAATTCACTAACAGGTTCTTGAATAATATTACTTAGATATTGTCGAGATTGATATCCAATTAAATGCTGAGCAATTTTTTGTTGTTGAGAGTCAAAGTTATCAACTTCCAAACTGTAAAAATCTGTAAATTGGGTGGCAAGATTTGTCCAGTTAGGTAAAATTTGACTTGCTGGAGCTTTGGCTAGCTGTGTCCAACTTGTAGATTCAAAGGTGCTAGTACCTGGGAGGAATGTATTAGCACTATAATTATAACCCTGATAGGCAATAATATCACCCATGTTATAATCTTTCCAAGGTTGCCAATTTTTTACAGTTGCAGCATCAAAGATAAATCCTGGAATATCAAGGCCGCCGTACCAGTCAGCAGTTATATAGCCACTAACTTTAATTCGTTCTCTTCTGTATCCGCTAGGAGGATTATATATAATGTCATTAAAAATATCTGTGTTATTGATAATGATAACATGTTCGTGTTGTATTAGATAAAAACTAGCACAATAAATTCCAGCAGAAGTTCTTGGAGTATATGTTACAAGATTTCCAGTTCTATAACTGTCCAATTGATTTGGAGTTATTGGTGTACCGTCAACTTTAAATATTTCGTAATCATTAAATTTATTGCTAACATCATCAACTACAGTCAGTGAAGTTTTAAATGATATCGAAGCTGCTGAAGGGCTTAAACTAATAACTCCAGCACCAGCAACACTTAATCCTTCTAGTTTATTAAAATCGTCTGGATTAAATTCTGGACTAGAAGGAACATTTGTTAATGCACTGTAGTACTCACCCTCATATCTAATAATTGTACCATAGGCTATAGGTTTATTTGGAAGCCAGTCGTTCCACTTGTCCTGTCCTGCACTCCAATTTTGTGTAGTCCAGAACATAAATTCCTTAGCACTAGTTGACCAATTTGAAACTACACCAAGATTGTTATTGTAAGTGTCAAATGTAAATCCTTGATCTATTAAATATTGCTCATACCCTAACAAGAAATCGACCACATCCTGTACTGTAGTTAATTCTGTGCCGTACGGAATTGTTAAGAGTTCAGTTTTATCCCAAGTTGTTCTAAATGCCGCACTTACTCCGCCGGTTACTGGCAACGAAGTTAATACTTGAAAAAATTGTGAATTAAAAGTATCATCAGCAGTATGTTGTACAATAGTGCTGTAGTATCTTCCGTCGAACACTACAACATTACCAACCAGATATTCTTCTCCAGAAGTCCACTGCGCATAGCTATGGCTAATGCCGCCAATATTAATTGTTGTTCCAGAATTTAAATAATTGTAATATTTAAAATATGGTTGAGTTCTACTATAACCTTGAATTTGATATCCTGTTTGCAATTTAGTAATGCGAACACCACTATAGGTTAATCTAGTAGCAGGACTAGACGTATTTAAAAATACATCATAATCCTCTGGCGGTACAAATATACTACCGCTAGTTAACGGAGTCTTAGATTCTAGTAATAACTTAAATTGATCTCTATTAGTAAATGATCCAACTCTATAGCTAAGTTGAACCGCCATTGTATATAAGTCGTTAGCGTAATCGTTGTATGATTCAATATTATTACTAAAAATGTAATTTAAAATAAGATCTACAACATAGTTAATAATGCCGGCTGTCTGTACACGGGTTTTACTGTCATTTAAGTTTGGCAATTTAATATCAATTGGACGTACTCTTAAACCAGTATCTTTATATACAATTTGTCCTGCAAGATTTCTAACAATTCTAGATCTGTCTATTAGTGTACCAAATGTTTTAGCAGGAGTCAATAACATCGAAGCAGTTATTACACTAAACGGATAATGACTACTTCGTCTCCATGCAGCTTCAACTGGTGCAACATCTCCAAATACATAATCGCCAGTCGGGCTTGGAGTAATCATACCTTTAGCTAGGCCTGTTGAATTTGGATCTTTTAAATTACCGTTACCATCAACAGGAATCGACTGCATTAAAAATGGTTTTGCAAATTTAAGAGAGTAAAATACAGGTTTGCCCGGTTCTCTAATGGCGCCTAGACTAATATCTTGCCACATAGGCAAGTTGTCACTAGTATACGGGGCTGGGCCGTATAAAGATATCCACCACTGAGGTCGAACACTAAATCCTAGCATTTCCCAAGGACATAGATTTGGTCTGTCAGTATCTAATATCCAACGATAAATTCCTCTCCAATAACCTGGAACGTTTTGTGTGCCATCGGGAGTAACGCTACCAGAATAATTGTAAGTAAACGGGTCACTGACATTGTAATTGATTGGTTTGCTAAAATCGCTTCCTATTAATCCTGTCCATTTATAAAAACTTGGAGCCAATACATTGTTGTATTCTGATAGGCTATAAGCAGTTGTACGATTGTAACTGGGTACTATTTCAGTAATATCAAAAATTTCAGGATTGTATTTTACTTTGATATTATTGTAAATTCTACTTTCTAATTCTAAAATAAGAGCATCTCTATAATCGTTATACGCTAAAATAATACTGCCATCATGGCCTTGGATTACATTCTTAGGAGTAATTAACGTTGTATCTAAATAGATCTGTGGAACATACGCAGGCCACATGCCTAATTTTGTAGGAGTACTTGGAACAAAACTACCATCTGTATTGTCGTATTCGTAAGTAGTTAATATATCACCGTTGTTAAGAACAACACTGTTATCAATATAAAAATCTTGTGAACTAAATGTATAATCTCGGCCATGTACTAATTGTTTTGTAACAGAAGTCCCAGTTACCGAGCTTGTTTGATATATGCAAACTGCTTTGTTGGATAAAACATCTAAACTAAAAGATGTTGATAACGGATACTGTTTGATTCTATAATCAACTACATCTATTTCAGAAACTATAGATGCACCATATGGCACCATATCACTAAAATAATACGGAGCAGTAGTAGGATAATTTTCATTTATTTTTTGTAAAATCAAATCGACCATTACTACTGGAGATGCATCAACACCTAACGAGGCAGCAATTGCTATAAATTTACGTTTAAAATTACCGTAATCATCTCTAGAAGTTTCAATAGCTTTGATTACATTAGTTGACTGGCTAGTTATGTGATACAAACTAAGACTTAACGGGCCGCTGTGTTGTACAAATTTAGTACCGTACTGAGTTATATTACCCAAGTCTCTTAAATTACTTGTTCCTGGAAACACTCCGATGAATGTAACTCCATTGATATCATTAATAGTTCTATCGTATGCTAAATTATCAATGTCCGTTGCATCGTTACCATTTTCTGGATTATAAACATTATCGATAATACTGTTAACATGGTCAACAACTTCTCCTAATGTGAATGTTTTAACAACATCATTCAACGGATTGTTTTGTAAATTAATAGGAATTTCATAGTATCCTTTTGAATTTAATGGTTCATCAGAATAAACTTTGATTGTCACTATGTCTGTTAACTCGACAGGCTGTGTAAAAACAATTTGATAATACGATGGAGTAATAACTAAAGACCAATGATCAATTGCAACTCGTTGTGCATTAATGTACACTCTTACATCGTCTTGATCTAATAGCATTTCTTCCGGAGATGCATCAAAAATATCTATATCAAAATTGTTAGTTAAATTAGAATTGTTATAAATTCTTAAAGCAGCTTGTATATAATCAGCCTTGCATACTTGCCAGCCATTTTGATACAAGGTATTTCCTGAATAACTCTGACTTAGCAAATAGCCTCGCTCTATTTGTATAGTAATAAGATTAGTCGATTGCTTGTACTGAAAAGTATCTATAGCAAAATTAAAATCAAACACAATGTCGCCAATATTACTGACGTTTTGATATGTTAGAGGAAATCCTAAAACTTTATCAGGTAATCCTGTTCCTACTTTGTAAGAAAAAAGTGTTGTTCCTGAAAATGTTGAACCACTATATACACTAGTGTCGCCGTAGCTAATGCCTTCATCATCTACTACATCAAATAACGGAGATTGATTTGTATTTGTTTTTTGTTGACTGCTGACCCAAGTTGTACCGTTAAACCAATATGTTAAACTCTGATTAACAACGCCAGACCTTATGATTGTACATTCGTTAACTAACGGTTGAGCAATTTCAACTAGATGAATTTGTTTACTGCCAGTACTTAGATTCTTTACATCGATAAACTCAACTTGGTAAATTTTGTTCACTACAAGTGGATCAGTATCCGCTGTGACTAAAATCTTATGACCATGAATTAATGAAACCCCGTCAACACTGTAGCCGATAGATCCTTCTATCTTTGAAAAAATATCATCAGTAAAATTGTCAATTAAGTCAACGTCAGGAATCGCATAAGTTCCAAAATTAAATAATTTTAAATCGGCTGTAAATTCAATAATAGGTCTGTTAGCCCTTGATAACTGATTTAATGATGGAATACTTTTATTATATAAAGCACTAGTGTTTATCACATCCTTATGGAACCAACGATTATATCTACTCCAAGGATTTCGATCCCTACTGGCTCTATTAATTGTAATATAGTCTTTTTCACTGGCAAAACCAGTAGCATTACTAAAAGGCATTGATCCAAACGGATCGCTTGCAAACTCAACTGTTTGATCTACAGTGTAAGGTGTTATAATTTCTAAAACAGATGTTGAAACTAATTTAATAGCTGTGCCAACTCCCTCTACATAATACTCACCGTCTGCATATTGTACCGGATTAACATTTCCGCCAAACGAAACTTTCATTCCGTTACTAATAATTGTACCGTCGGTTAACTTATAAGTTGCTTTACCAAGAAAATCTTTTTCAACATCAATAAATGTATCGTCGTTGATTGAAAAAATCTCAATACTTCCGCCTACATCTATATCAGTTTCACTTTGGTAGTACAACACGCTTGGCGCATCTAACGGAATTGTAAATGTAATCGATCCATTTGTAACTCCGTAATTACTAATATTACCAGTGATGTATCGATTTACAACTCCAGTAGAACGTCTAGTCATAAAACTAAACGGATTGCCAGGGCTTGTAATATTAAAAGTGTAAGTATGACCTTTGTAAAGTTTTAAAGGAGGGTTTGGACTAAATCCGTCAGGAGTAAACACATACTGATTGTTTGATCCAACATCTTGTAGTTCTACAGTATAAGAACTTGTAATTTCTAAAGGCTGACCATATATTTTAATAGTGTCAGGGCCGTAAGGCACCCAGTAATAATTTTGAAAGTTAGTAAACTTATCCCAATCAATATGCGGATCCCAGCTATAAAATTCTTGCTTGTTTAATCTCGCGTGATTAGAAGTATTGCCACCAAACACTCCAATTTGATTAACATAATCAATATAATCTTTGAAGAAGGTAATGTTTTTTAAACTATCTTTAATTACAATTCCAGGCTCTAACTGATATTGCTGTCTCTTTGGATCAACCGCAGTAACATAGATGTCTTTGCCAGTAGCGGCTTTGGCATTCTCTCTTCCGATGAAGCCGTTAACTTTAGTTAAGGTACCTGGCTGATATAATTGGTCAAGTGTTGCTTGTAAAAACTTTTTGTTAGGAATCGTTTGATAAAAGTTTGGCAATAAATTTGCCGTAAGTCCTGTTTTTCCTAGCGGATCTGTTTTGTTAGCCATTAATCTGCTCCAAATGCTGCGCTAATTATATTTTGTGATGTTACAACGGAATTCAATGCTGTTCCTGTTACTGTTCTAAGGTTGGTAGAAGTTAGACCTGTTACTATAATAATGTTGTCTGTAGTTGCACAGCTAACAAACAATTTATTACTTGGACATCTTATTTCAAATAATCCGCCAAAGTAAGAATCTGATTTAGATGGAACTATAACAAAACTAATTACATCAGGAGATAGTTGTGTTAACACATACGTTGAAAGTTCAGAGAAGTAAAAAGTATCTCCAAAGTCCCAATTGTCAAGTGCAAAAAATCTGTTAATTGCTGATAATATTCTTGATGACACATCTGCACTAGATACTGTGCTAGAAGGATTAATTACAACATTAAAATTAGCTTGTAAATCTGATGTAGCTGCGGCACCAAATAATAAAGTATAGCTTACAGGATGATATATTACTTCATCACTGATTGATTTAATTAAATTTAAATTAGGACTTAGCAACACATTTAGTTCGTCAGAGCTAGGCGGTAACGGCTCGCTACCGTCAGTTGGTGCCCCGGATGCAATCCATAATCTAAACGCTGTATTGTAATCATTAGTTAATACATACAGGTCCATTAAGTTACTTGGCCCAGGATCAATCCTACTGTCGTAATCGGCACTGTGTATATATTGAAATTTTAATTTGTCTCTACCTACATACACAATATAATCAAGAGTAGGAATAAATTTACCAGTTGCTGCATTATATTTTGTAACTAGTCCAGAAGAGTAATAATACTTGCCGTCAACAGGATTTGTTGAAGTAAAAAATACTGGGCCAGTTAATGGATTATTAGAAACATATCGATAATCTTCTTGCCCTTGGCTAATAGAGTATAATTCTTGAACAATGTATTTTTCGTAAAGATTGCTAGAACCTGTATATACAATGTCTGTAAATAACTGTGGGTTATCAACTACTCCAGTATTGGTGCTGTCAGCAAAACTTAATATTATTTTGCTTGGGTCTACATAACCGTCTTCGCCAACGAACTCGCCAACAACTTGCCATGGCATGTCTGTAGTATAAGAAAAATTTCCACCAACCGACACTGGGTCTGTATTGATGCTTAAAATTTTCACAGTATCTGTAACTGTTGATGTTAATACAGTATCGTAAATTTTAACATTAGTATCAAAATAGAAAGTAAGTTCTTGGTCACTTTCAAACACATAACGCAGTTGGCGTGAAGTTATTGTGTAATACTCGTTGTCTGTAGTAAACAATAAAAACCAACTTGAATCTAATTTCAACGGACTACTACTTCCTTGATTACTTAAACTAAATGCGCCTGTTTGATTTAGATTATTTTCAAAAATTATTTGCCAGCTTTGTGTAGTAACATCGTAACGTAGCCCAAACGGAACATTTGAAAAAATCAAATCAATCATTGTGGTGATAATCGATGAACTAAGAGTAGTGGCAAACTTAGGTATAATCTGTGTTATTTTAGAACCAGTTGGAATTACATCGTCTAACACAATTGGTCCAAACCCTGTTGATAATACTCCAGTATCATTTGCAGTGCCGTCGTCTTTTACTGATGTAACTTGCGCCCAGATATATGTTGCGCCGCCTTTAGGCAACGGTCCAGCTGGTAGTGTTTTTAATATGTTTTGATTTAACGTGTCAAAATAGTATCCAGTAGGAGGTAAAAATTTAACTAATGCGTTTGTAGTAAAATATTTTAAGTCAGTAAATGTATAACTTCCAACTGCATATTTTTTATTGCTATTAGAATCATAAACATATCCACTAACTGTGTTACTATCTGTAGTCACGCTATTCCATGCAACATTTAAACTAGTTGTTAGATAATCAACAAACTGTGTATAATAAAAATCTCTTAAACCTGGTGTTTTAAGAATATTGTAAACTTGGTTATAAATTACATTCTGGATATCGGTTTGATTAGCATATGTAAAATTTGTAGTTGTAGTAAACAAGTCTTGATATAAAACACCGTCATCAGCAAACAAGTTTGTACTTGAATATTTTCCAGTAGGGTCTGTTAAATCAAAATAACGACTTATACCACTACTAGCTCGGTTTAATGCTTTAATTTTTGCAACAGCAGTTGACGCAGATAACGGACTAATATTATAGTCTTCTCCTGTAATCATTCTGTTTTGTGTGTAATATGACTGAGGAGCATTTGTTTTGATGCTGGCATTAGATTCTGTTGCACTGGCATTGGCTACTGACGTTGCTAAACTTAAACTAAGAGTCAATACTTCTGCTTGATTTGTTGCACTTGTGTATGGTACATTAATAATAACGTTAACAATGTCGGTTGGATTAATTGTATATGTTATACCGTTACTAATTCTATAGTAAACTCTAAAGTTACCTTGTGGTAATTTTCCAAATACACCGTCACTGAAACTTAGACTGATAGCATCGTTGGCTCTAGAGATAACACTGTAAATTGTTTTAATATTGCTGCTTAAACTGTTATAGATAATATTGTTACCAGTTAAAGCAGGAACTTGTGTCCACAAGGTATCTTCCAAACCTGTACTTTGATTTAAAGAGTATAGCCACACATCGGTATCGTTAATATTTTGTGATTCAATATCAAGCACTTGATTGCTGGTCGGCTGACTTACATTGAATGTTCCTTGATTTAGGGTACCTTGTACAAAATTAAAGAAAAATCCAGTAGACGGACTACCAGCACCACGGCCGTCATCTTTATAAACACAAGCAATACTATTTCCTACTTTAGGAGCTTCTTCATAAATTCTTTCTTGTCCGGCAAATGTAGTGCTAGTAATTTCAAACACTGTATTTCTACCAGAAATAGATTTGCTAAAAGTATAAATTGGAATATCTGCATTTGTACTATTAAATCTGTATTGTGCAGTTGGGATTCCGTATATGTTTGCTTGGTCTACTGGATTACCAAATTGGTGTTGTTGCGGCAATCCTGCATTAATAATCTTAATAAATTGATCGTACCAGTTTGGGTTACTTGGGTCATTCCAAGTAACATATTGTCCTGCTAAATTTCTACCGTTGCTGTCTATTACGTTTTCTGTAGTCTGTACTGTATTAACTTTTAACAATCCATTAGCAGGAACGTTTCTGCTGGGGTTATAACTGATTAAACGTGCTAAACGTAGTATACTATCACGACGCTCTGCTAGTTCTAAGAAGTTTTCACGAGCATTTAAGTCCACACGGAAAGCTATGCTTTGTCCCACATAAGCAATAAGATCAATTAGGGCAAGGTATTCGCTAGACTCGATGTAATCATTAAAATCTTCTGGGAAATTCGTACGGATATAGTCAATCATTGTACGGCGTAGATTGTCAAAATCGTAACTTTGAAAATCGGCATTCTTAAATGATTGATAAATTTTCTGCCAGTCTTCACTGACCAGCAAGTTATTTTGTCTATCCGATGAGCTCATAATATGTCCTAATAAGTGTATTTATTGAATAAAATTATGTACGCAGTTTATTGTGCGTTCAAGCCATTAGCTTGGTCAAACTGAAGTTTCATGCGGTCTTGGATGTTATACAGCAGGTATGTTAGTGTACATTGTATTTGCAAACCAGTATCATATGGTGTTACAACAATATTTCCTGCTCTGACACGAGGCTCATTATTAAAGATGTTATTAACATCTTCTAGTATCAAATGCTTAACTTGGTCAGTTAACGGTTCAAATAACAAATCCCAGATTATCGTTCCGTAAGTTGGATTCATTAGTCGCTCGCCTTGACGAACATGGAAATTGTTCATTAGATCCTGTTTGATTAGTTCAAAATCATACAAGGCAAAATTTTGTGTTGCGCCACTTATTGTGCTAAACCCTCTATATCTCTGAACTGTTCGTTGAGTTGGGGCAGGTCTTTTTGACACTGGGGTTGTTGTATATAAACTAGCCATAATTAACTATTTCCTTTTAAGAAAGTGTCCATTGGAAC
>Ga0114975_10000903_pt1 | contig 21735 bp, 10 predicted proteins | sample S_130626_EF_Meta_FD_87031 | JGI IMG/M metagenome (GOLD analysis project Ga0114975, IMG submission 87031) | Freshwater microbial communities from Lake Simoncouche, Canada to study carbon cycling - S_130626_EF_MetaG | ecosystem: Environmental > Aquatic > Freshwater > Lake | place: Lake...
AACACAGGGTTTCTTTCAGTATCAGATGCTAGTTTTGATGGGATCAAGAACAATCTCAAAACTTTTATGCAGTCAAAAACAGAATTCAAAGATTATGATTTTGACGGATCAAATCTTAATGCTATGTTAGATGTTCTTTCATATAATAGTTATATGAATGCTTTTTATCTCAATATGATTGGCAGTGAAATGTTTCTAGATACTACACAGTTGAAAGATTCCGCCATATCACATGCCAAAGAATTAAATTATTTTCCTAGATCAAGAACTTCTGCCAAAGCTTTGGTTACATTTACTATCAATACTGGTGCAGAAACACCATCAACTGTTGTTATCCCAGAAAATTATATGGTCAGAGCAAAGATTGATCAGACATATTTGGATTTTTCTACAGATGAAGACATTATAGTATATAACGTAAATGGTGTCTACTCTTCTGGACCAGTATATATCTATGAAGGTAAAATTGTAACAGAATATTTTACAGTAGCATCTGGTAAAAAATACATACTTCAATCAGAAAATATTGATACAAATAGTTTAAAAGTTACTGTAATCAAATCTGAAAATGATTCAACGAGTAGCATTTACTCATATTCCGACACTCTTCTTGGTTTAAATCCAGAGTCTGAAGTATACTTTGTACAGGGATATAAAGAAAACCAATATGAGATCATATTTGGAGATGGTATTACTGGAAAGAAATTGACTAATGGTAATATTGTTGTAGTCAAATATAGATCAACTAATGCTGAACTAGGTAATAGAGTTGCTAGTTTTTCTATCGCACAAAAAGTAGAAAATAAATTTGATGTTAATGTTTCTACAAATGCTATAGCAGTTGATGGCTCTGAAAGAGAAGACATAGAATCAATAAAATTCTATGCTCCTAGACATTTTACTACACAAAATAGAACAGTAACAAAAGATGATTATATCAATATAATTAGAAATCAATATCCACAAATTAAAACTGTGGGTGTGTATGGTGGTGAAGATGCTGTTCCTCCTCAATACGGTAAGGTTATCATAACACCAATTCCATATGGAACAGCACCGTTTATCTCAACTCAATTAAAAAGATCAATTATAAGTTATCTATCAACAAAAACATTAACTACAGAACCCTTGATATATGATCCAGAGTATCTGTATTTGAGAATTGTTACTAACGTATCATTTAATCCATCACTAACACAAAAATCTTCCACTCAATTAATATCTGATATTACAACCACAATAAGAAATTATGATACATTATATCTAACAGAATTTGGAAATGATTTTAGAAAGTCTAAATTGATGGCTATGATTGATGCTACAGATCAAGCAATTGTGAGTAACGACACAGCTATAAGAATGGTGTATAAGATTACTCCTGTTAAAGGTGTATCACAAAGATATGAATTTACATTCTCTAATGCTTTGTACAGACCTGTACGGTATGAATATAAACCATTAGAACAAGAAGTTTTTCAAAGTAGTACTTTTGTATATGTAAAAAATAATGTTGCGTATCAGAATGTTTTGATTGTTGATGATGGTATAGGCAATTTAAATTTAGTATATACATCAAATGGAAATAGAATAATACTAGAGAAAGGTATAGGAACTATCAACTATACTTCTGGTAATGTTAAACTAGATATCAACCCCTATGATTATACAGAACTTGCTTTTTATGCAAAACCAAATACTTCAGATATTAATGTAAACGAAAGCAAATTCTTAAAGATAGACTATAACAAAATAATTGTTCTCGTAAGACCAATAGCATAATATGTATACAGATTTAAAAAATATTGCCCCTCTAGTACAACATCAATTTCCTGCTTTTTATCAGGAAGAGGGTGAAAATTTTCTACAATTCATCAAAGCATATTATGAATGGATGGACACCGAAGGTCCACTTGGTAAAAGTAGAAGATTGGGCGAATACAGAGATATTGATGAAACTCTAGATGAATATCTAGATCATTTCATGGCAAAATATATGCATGGCATACCCAAGAATATTTTAACAGACAAAAGATTACTTCAGAAACATATTCTTGATTTGTACCGTTCTAAAGGAACATCTGAAGGAATTAAGCTTCTTTTTAGAATCATATATGAAAAAGATATAAGCATATATACTCCTCAAATTGATATGTTAAAAACTTCTGATGGAAATTGGGTTCGTAGAAAATATATGGAAGTTTTACCAACCAATCCAAAAAATCATTTCTCATACTTAAATAAGTACATAACTGGTTCAAATTCTGGTGCATCAGCCTATGTTGATGAGTCTATAGAATTTTATATTGGTAATCAGTTAGTAAATATTTTATATCTTACTGATCTTAATGCTGGTGCCAATGGCGATGAATTTTTAATTGGTGATTATTTAATCTATGATGGGTTATCAATTACTGATGCATCATATGTTCTTGGTTCTGCTACAACTGCTACTGTAGTTTCTTCGAGTCCAGATAATGCTATTGACGATGTGTTAGCAATAGAAGCAGACACTGGTAGAGGTATACAATTTGCTGTATCAAAATTCTTGGATTCTAATGCTTCAAGAGGATACTTATCATTTAAACTTATATATGGTGGTCATGGATACCTATTAAATTCTAATATTAATATGGGATACAAAACTGCTACAACTGGTAGTGGTGCTTCTTTCAAAATAAAATCTATTATAAATCCAATAATTATTAAACATAATGATACTCCAATATCATCTTACATGAGTATGTTAATTGCAAATACAAATTATGGTGTAGATTTTAATAGTGGAAACGTAAGCAGTATTATAGATGAAGCATTGTCATACACTGATTTAACAATCGGAACAATCGGTGGTCTTAGAGCTATTACTTCTGGTGATAGACAATATGACGGTTCATTGTTTGTAAATGTAAATGAGCCAAGTATTACTGGTTATGGATGGAGAGATTCATATGGCAGATTGTGGGGCAATAATGCAATTATCACTGCAGAATTGGCTGTTGCAAATGGAACCGTTGATCAGGTAAAGCTCATATCTTCTGGATATGGATTTAATACTGATAAAGATGTTTTGACATTTACAAATATTACTAATGATGATTCTGAGGTTCAATTAGAATTGACTACTAGTGCTGTTGGTTTAGAAGAAGGTTATTGGAAAGATACTGCAGGATTTTTAAATTCTAATAAATATATTCAAGATAGTTATTATTATCAAGAATATGCATATGAAATACAAGTTGAAAAATCTCTAGATAAGTATGTGGATATTGTTAAAAAGACAATGCATCCACTTGGAAATAAACTTTTTGGCAGACCTTTATTAATTGATGATGATAATACTTTGACTGTAAGACTTCAAATTGATTCAGTTGAAAATTTTGAGGCAGATAGAATTTATGATATTATAAAAACTGATACTCCTCCTTATTATGTTGAAGTGGTCTGGGATGATAATGGACCATATTGGAGATATTTAAGTAACAATGCAATATACGTTTTATAGGAAAGTAAATTGAATTATGCCTATTAATTTTAACGAAACACTAAAAACAAAATTTATTGAAAATTTCATTAAAAATGTTGCTAACACACAAGTTAGTTATTACGTTGGATTTGGTAAAAATACTGAATGGGATGACGATGAAATTCCACCAAATTCAAATAATAGTGTAGAGTCTTTCCATTACAATACTCAGCATGATTTGATTTTTGGTAAGAGGTTGTATCCAGCTGATGTTGCACAAGTTGCAAGAAAAATAACTTGGACTAGTGGAGTAGTATACAATCAATATGACCATACAGACAAAGATTTATTTTATAGAAATTATTATGTGATCAACTCTTCAAAAAGAGTGTACAAGTGTTTATTTAATAATTATAATTCCCCTTCTACTGTTATGCCAGAGGGTGCTATTATGATAGGCGATTTTAATACTGGTGACGGATACAAGTGGAAATATATCTATACATTACCATCTGAACTTGATACCAAATTTACCACAAATCAATATATGGCTATAATCAACGATATTGATGTTGCTAATTATGCTGAGAGTGGTGCTATTCATGTTTGTTTTATGACTAATAATGGTAGTGGTTATATTTCTGCGAACGGTCAAATTGATGAACAGATAAATGGTCAAACTGGATATGACGATAACACAATATTTAAAGTTCCAAATACTGTAACTTCATCTATTGTTGGTGCATATAATAATTCTGTTTTTTATACAGGTGGTGATCCAAAATTAGGATCAGCCATAATTCAAAATTATACCAGTAATTCTTCTGGTAGATATGTCGTAACAAAGACTCCAATAACTAATATAGAAAACAATAGATTTATTATCACTCCTCAAGTAAAATTTACAGGAGATGGAGTTGATGCTTTTGCTATAGCAAATGTTGATCCTTTGCATGGAGAGATATCAGGAATAGAAGTTATTTCTAGAGGTTCTGGTTATAATTATTGCACAACCGAAATAATAGCAAATACATATTTTGGTTCTGGTGCAACAGGGTATCCTGTTATATCACCAAAAGATGGGCATGGGGCAAATAATATTTACGAATTAGGATGTAGAACACTTGGTGTATCTTTAACAACAGCCCCAAGTGATGATTTTTATAATTGGGTTTCATATAGACAAACATCATTATTATACAATCCAAAATCATTAATAACTGGCTCTACATATACAAGCACAACCTTCTTCAACTTTACTTCTATAACTATGTCATCATATAGTGGAGAATTTATAGTGGGAGAAATTGTTAAAGGAAATATTAGTGGTGCATATGGTGAAGTAGTTTATAGAGATGGTTCTAGACTATATCTAAGAGATGTTGTTGGTACATTTACTTTGTCTGAAATATTGAGTGGGAATATTTCAGCCGAAACCGCTGGAATATTGTCTATAAATAACAGAGATATAATTCCATATAGCGCAGATGTACTTTACTGTAAGAATTTTTCACCTATTAGTAGACAAGGCATAACTACAGAACAAGTAAAATTATACTTTTCAATCTAAGGAATACCAATGACTGAGTTACAAACAAATTTTAATATAGCTCCATTCTACGATGACTATAATGAGGATAAACAATATTATAGAATTCTATTCCGCCCAGCTACGGCTGTGCAAGCGAGAGAATTGACTCAGCTTCAGACGATCCTACAAAAACAAATATCTCGTTTTGGTAATAGCATTTATAAAGATGGTACTATCATTGAAGGATGTAATTATAGTGAATATCCTAGTATAGCTCAAGTTAAATTTAAAGATGATACTGTCAGTACAGTAGATTTTAATATTCTTTCATATCAACACACAAATTTTTCAAATAATTATCTTTTAGTTTCTAATACTACTGGTTTGAGGGCTGCTATTTTTAGAGCTTTCACTGGTGCAGAAGCTGCCGTTAATTTTGGAAGTTTAGACACAAACAGAGCTTATGTATTTTACTTGAACACTGGATACAATGGTGGTGTGCCAGTAAATTATTTCAGCACTACAACAGAACAAATTGATGTGTATAATCAGAATCAAGATAAATCAGGCATTTTAAATCCTGCAAATAAAGTAGGTGTTGTATATACTTTATCTTCAAATAGTACTGTCAATGCTCTTGGTGTAGGTTATGGTTTGCATTTTGGTTCTGGTGTAATATATCAAAAAGGATTTTTCTTAAAAACTCTTCCTACTGATTTTATTCTTAGAGAGCATAATGGCAATGCAGCTGGTATGGTTGTTGGTTTTAACACAAAAGAGTATATCGTAACTCCAACAGAAGATGATTCATTATATGATAATTCTATTGGCAGTACAAACTATAATGCTCCCGGTGCATATAGATTAAAGCTTGTACCAGAACCATTGGCATATGATGCAGCAAACAATTTAGTAACCATTCCAAAAAGTTTCTTGCGAGTTCTTGAGTATGATGGTGGAGATGGTAGAATTGTAGAAAGTCATACAGTCCCACAGTACAATCTTTTAGGAGATGAGATAGCAAAAAGAACAGCCGAAGAATCTGGGGATTATATTGTAAAACCATTTCAAGTAGACATTTCCGCTCACGAATCTAATAATTATTCATTCTATTATAATGCATCACCAGGTATTGCTTATGTAGATGGTTATCGTGTAGAATTGCAGTCTCCCAGAAAAATTGAAGTTGAAAGAGGAATTAGCTCTAACACACTTTCAAATCAATATATTACTGTTAACATTGGAAACAATATAAAAGTTAACAATCTTGCTGGTGTTCTAGACTATAACAACCTACAAGAAATAACCATTTACGATCAAGCACAGAGAACATTATCACTTGATCAGGCTAGAACTACTGCATCTGGTAACATTGTTGGTAAAGCAAATGTAAGAGGCATCACATATTACAGTAATGATAAAGGAACATCAAACGCAATTCATGATGTTCATATCTTTAATATTAGAATGAATTCTGGCAAGAGTTTCCAAACAGACGCAAAAAGTTTACATGCAAATTCATCAAGCACATATGGCGCTTTCTATGCAGATATAGTATTAGATATTAATAATAAAGCAACTGTTGATCAAAGCAATTTGAATCGTGCGATATTTGATACTGGTCTTCTAAGTGTTAAAAGACTCACAAATGATGATGGTGTAAACAATACTTCATTTGTATATAAACCCATTTTAACAGGAACATTAATTCCTGATGGAGTTAATAGAAGTAAAGTATCATTTGATGTAAATGGTGGTGACATATATGCATATGGTCTTGGTATGATCACTGATAAAACATCAGAATCAATTGATATCATATTTGGTCAAAATGCAAATTCAAATATTCTTTGTAATGTATCGGTTACAGCTGTCAATGCTGGTGCAAATACAGCTACATTAACATCAGATTTTGCTGTAGAATGGACTAACAGAGTAAAAGAAGGTCAAGGTATTGTTATTAAGAAAGACAGTACAGTATCATATCATACCGTCAATTCAATATTAAATGATAATGCAGTTGTTGTGAAACCAGCAACAGCAATACCACAAAGTACAGCAAATGTTGAAGTTAAGTTGTTCTACAAAAAGGGAACATATGTTGATCTATCTGGAAGTGGTAACACTTTTACATTTGAATCTTCTACTTCAGCATTTGCATCTTTATCACTTGATCCAGAAGCAGCAACATATGATATGTATGCTCAAATTCCAGCTTCCAGAGTTACAGCCAATCCAATTCAAAAAATTGTCCATAAAAACACTTATATAAAAATTGATTGTGAAACACATCCAAATGGAAGACTTGGACCATGGAATCTTGGTCTTCCAGATGTATATAAAGTTGCTAATGTTCATTTTGGTTCTACATATTCTGAGAGTAACCCAGACTATAGTGCATGGTTTAATCTAGATAATGGTCAAACAGATTCACATTATGGATTGGCTCAATTATTTGTATCTCCAAAGTATGCTGGTAATATGTCTGATACTGCAAAACTTTTGATTAAGTTAAACCACTTTACTGCTAATATCACAGCAACAAAAGCTGGGTTCTTCAGTGTTGAATCTTATCCAATCAATGATGATGATCCAGAAAATCCAATATATATTCAAACTGCAGAAGTTCCAATATATTATGATGCTGCGTTAAATCCATATGATTTGAGAAACAATATAGATTGTAGATTTTATCTATCAAATACTGCAGTTGTCGCCAATACTATTGTTGGTGCAACAGAAAACCCAGCAAATAATTACAATCTATTTCAAAAAGGAAATCCTGGTGAACAAATAGTAGCTGGTATTGGTGAAAATATAATGTATGATGTAGAATTTTATCTACCAAGATACGACACATTTATAATTAATAGAGATGGTTCGCTTGAAGTAAAAGAAGGAATTCCTTCTCTTAAACCTCAAAGACCAGCACTAAATAAAACTGGAATGCCAATTGCTGAAATTTATGTTCCGCCCTATCCATCATTAACATTTAAAGAAGCTGAATAAATGACATATAATAGAAAAGACCTTGCAGTAAAAGTTGATATTAAATCTATCAAGGGTTACACAATGCGTGAAATTGGCGCATTGGATGAAAGAATTAAAAGGCTAGAATATTATACAGTTTTGAATGCTCTTGAGCTTGATGTAAAAACATTATCAATTAGAGATGATACGGGGAATCTTGAAAGATTTAAAAATGGTATCTTTGCTGATCCATTCAATGATTTTAGTATTGGAAATAAAAATGATAGAGAATTTAGAATTGGTATAGATTCTAGAAACTCTTTAGCAAGACCGCTTTTTGAAGAATTATTTCAAAATTTTAAACTATCAACAACTGAAAGTTCAAATATTAAAGTTGCTGGTAGAATAGCTATGATTGATTATGATAGTGAGTATTTTGGCGGAAACAAATATGCAACAAATTATAGAAACTGTACAGAATCATATTATCATCATAAAGGAAGTATTCAATTATTTCCAAATTTTGATAATATAAATGTGGTAACTGAAATAGCTCCACAGACAATTACGGTTGATATTGCTGGAGCATTTGAAAAATTTATTGATGTTACTGGTATAGGAAAAGACATATCATCAGTTTCCGCAACAACTGTTCTTGCTTCTTCTACAACAGATGTTCGTCTTTCACAAACTGTAGCTGAAAGAACAACATCAACAGACTATTCTAAAACAACTGTCACGACAATTAAAGACCTTTTAGTAGATATCAAACCATTGAATTATGATATGGGACCATTCGTAAAGAATGTTGCCCAATTAGAATATATGAGAAGTAGATTAATTTCAGTTGTTGTTAGAGGATTGAAACCAAATACAAGACTTTATATGTATTTTGATAGAGTTAATGTTACTTCTTTTTGCTCTCCAGCATACGTATCAAATGCATATGCTACAACTACTGCAGGAGCCAAAGAACTTAGACAAGTAAATTCTGCAGCAATTGTCAATCTTGTTGGTGGAAAAGAAAATGAAGTATTAACTAAATATGGAAACAGTGGTGATCCAGTTTCATCAAACTCTAATGGTGAAGCATTCTTTATATTTTTATTGCCAGATAAAACTTTTAGATGTGGTGATAGAACTATCATCGTTACAAATACAGATAGCCTTGATGCTATTGATGCACAGATAACTCATGCGGAAGGAACATATACCTCATCCGCTCTTGCAGTATCAACACAAAATCTTTCTTTTAGTATTCTTCAACCATCATTCAACCCAACAACTGCCATATCATCAGATACAGTAACTTGGAATGAAACATCAAGTTATCGTTATAGAGTTGATCCAGTTGCAGAAACTTTTGTAATTAATGATACTGGATCAATAAATGTTCCTGGTATATATTTAACTCAGTTTGGTGTATTCTTTAAAAAGAAAAGTCCAACTGTAGGAGTTTCATGTGTTGTTGTTGGCACTACAGCTGGTATTCCAGATAGAGATAAAATACTTGGAACAGCACGTTTAAATTCTTCAAATGTAAGTGTCAGTGATAATTCAAGTTCTGAGACTGTGTTTACTTTTGATTCCCCTATTCTTTTACAATCAGATCAAACATATGCATTCTGGATAGAGCCAGATGGAGCCAATCCAGACTATGAAATTTGGTTCTCTGAAGTTGGTGGTTTTGATAACCTTTTAAATACAGATATAACTCAGCAACCGTATTCTGGCGTCATGTATGTATCTTCAAATGGTAAGTCATGGACAGCTGTTCAGTCATCTGATTTAAAATTTAAACTCTACAGGGCAAAGTTTAAATATAGTGATGCTACTGCAGTATTTAGAAATGAAACAGATGAATTTATAACTCTTAGTGCTATAACCAGAGAAGATGCTGGTAGATCAGTTATGCTTGGAGATGTTGTATATGCAGCAAATACTGCAAACACTCTTCAAACATTTACTAATACTACAAATCGTCCTTTTGGAATTGTAGAAGCTATTGATGAATTGAATGGTTTATTGACTATTGAGAAATCTAATGGTCTGTTCAACAGTACTAGTTATCCAAATCTTAAAATTTATAGAGTAGCAGAAGTTGGCAATACTGAAGAAATAATAATAACAAATCTTATTGCAAATTGTACGATAGCAACAATAAATGATATGCCATATCATGGTGTTGTTCCAAAATTCAATGTTATTGAACCTATTGGAACAAAAATTAAAATGTTCTATGAAGGCACTGCTAATAATGATACAAGTTTTGCTAAAGATTCGGCGGTAACAATTGTAAAAAATGAAGCTTTAACTAGTTATTATGATTATGAAAGAGTGTTAAGAAGCTATTCTAATGAATTGTCTAATGGAGGATATGGTAATAGAGGTACTTCTACTTTCAGTATCAATATGAAAACTACAAATCAATATGTCTCTCCTGTAATTGATCTTGGTGCAAAAACATTTAACTATATTAAAAACATAGTAAATAATGATGCATCAAATGAACATACTAGATATGGCAATTCTTATAACAGATATATTTCAAAGCGTGTTGTACTTGCTCAAGAAGCAGAAGATTTATTAGTTTATGTTACTGGATATAGACCAGTAGGCACAGACATTATTGTTTATGGAAAATTTTTAAATCAAAATGATAATGAAAACTTTGATACAAAAGCTTGGACAGAACTTACACTTAAAAAAGAACTACAAAAAACTTATAGTTCACCACAAGATATAAATGATTATAGAGAGCTTGTATATGAAATGCCAATAGGACAACTTCCATTTGATGATGAAAGAACTGCTTTAAATGCTTATCTTGATCCTGATTCTATTGATCCTGTAAATGTTCTAACATATACAGATTCTTTAGGAGAAATATATACTGGCTATAGTATTTTTTCTATCAAGATAGTTCTCCTTTCAAACAATCCTGTTGTCTTGCCAACAATGCGTGATGTTCGTGCAGTTGCTTTACAGAGGTAAAAATGTCTAATTCAATAGATGGGTTTGTCAGATCAAATAATAACATGGGCGCATTAATAAATGTACAAGATGAAAATCTTATTGCATATAGAAAACAAAGAAAACATGTTACTAAAATGATCAATGATTCAGATAAAATAAATAATTTAGAAAAAGAATTAGGTGACATTAAAGAAGAAATGTCGGAAATAAAACAGCTTTTACTTAAGGTACTTAATAAATGACAATAGAAATTGGACAAATAGATACAGGAACTGATAGTTTTGGTCAGTGGGTAGTTAAAACTAATCTTCTTATCAATGCTTTAAGCACTAGCATTATTACCACAGATTCTGTCAATACTGTAGGAAACTCAGTAATTACAGGAACATTTTCTGCCAATGTTTTATATTCAAATAACTTTTTAAAAATTGGCAACACTAGCGCAAATGTTGTTATTACAAACAGTAGAATGACTGCATATGATTCTGCTACTGTTAATACTGTTATTACTTCTAATGGCATGATTATCAATGGATCAGTGTTGTATAAGAGTAACATAATGCAACTTGGAAATACTGTTATACGTAGTGGAAATGTTACATCAAATGTTGGTACTTTTACTGATAGAGTAAAAACTGGAAATTCTATAATTTATCCAACATATATTCAAACAGATGCTATCAACACATATGCATTTTCTCTACAAACATTATCTATTGGTGATATAGAGGCTAATGCTCAATTTGATCGTGATGGATATAAAATTACTGCAAATCCTTCTGGTGAAGAAGAAGTTCAGGCTATGATGACTGCAAATGATCTTTGGATCAATGAAATTCATTGTAAGAAACTTGATTCCAGTGATTTAATAACAGCAAATAATATATTGATCAACGGCAAGTTTATGATGGGTGGAAATAGCGGTGATATCAAATTCACTAGCAATGTTCTATTCTATGGTACAAAAAATTTCTTTGCATCAGGATTAACATCTAATGGCAATATTGGAATAGGTATAGGTCTTGGTAAAGAATTTAATGCCACTGCACCATTACATATTATTAAAAGTAATGTTGGAACAGGACAACAAGCATACAATACAAAATCATCTGCAATTTTTGAATCAGGGGATAATAATTTAATTGAATTTAGATATCCAGTTGATGCTGGTAAGTATGCTGGTATGATATGGTCTTCCAATAAACAAGGCGGTTATCTAGTATATAATACTATTGGTGGAACATCTGATGATACCAAATATGGAGATAGATTGAGACTTGGTGCTTATGATGGCATCAATTTAGAAGTTGGTCATCAAAATTCTACTGATGGTATTGCAGCTAATAAAAGAATTGTTCTTAGAGCTAGAGAAAATTCAATTACAATCAATACCATTAATGGTATAAGATTAAATGGACTTAATAACAATGATGCTACAAGTACTTTCCATCACACTAGCTTAAAAGCACATCCAGATGCAGTTCCATTAGAATTAACATTACCAATAGATGCTGGAACTAATGAACAAGCATTAGCTACAAATGGAACTGGCAATTTATATTGGAAGAATGTTAGTTATGTTACACCAACAACAGATTTGAAAATAAAAAGTCTTGGTGTAAATTGTGATCCAGGAGGTATAGGTACAATTCGTGCAACAGGCGATATCGTTGGATTTTTTAGTTCTGACAGATCACTCAAAACTAATGTTAAACCAATTGAAAATGCTCTTGATAAAATTGAAAAAATTGCTGGTGTTGAATTTGATTGGACTGATGAATTCATTGCAAGTATGGGTGGAGAAGATGGTTATTTTATCAGAAAACATGATGTTGGTGTTATTGCTCAAGACATTGAACCAGTTCTTCCAGAAGTCGTTGGTACAAGACCAGACGGTATAAAAGCAGTTAAGTATGATAGAATTGTAGCACTCTTAATTCAGGGTATTAATGAACTTAAAGCAGAAGTGCGTGAGTTAAAAAACAATGCTTGTGATTGTGGGTGTAAAAAGTAATGGCAATCAAAACCAATCTCATTGTAGACCAAGGTACAAATTTTGTCTATAACGTCTATCTAATAGATGCCGCTGGTGATCCATTTCCTTTGACTGGATATTCTGCTAATGCTCAGATAAGAAGGTCATATACTTCTTATTCTTATGCGACAATGAATGTTGCTATCAATCAAGGTGGAGGTGTGATTACTCTTTCCATGAATTCAACTACAACTGGATCATTGACAAATACACGTTATGTGTATGATCTTGAATTGACAAGCAATACTGGAATTGTTTCTAGAATTGTAGAAGGATATGTATCTATCAATCTTGGAGTAACACGCTAATGCGTGATCAAAGAATTATAGTTTCATTGTATGAAGGTATTGTTGTTACTTTAGCAAGAACAGTTCCATTAAAAACAACTATAATAGTTAAAGATAATAATGGAACTATTGAGACGCTTTCATCATTAAAACAAAGGCAGTATGGATTACTGGATAAACCCGAAGTATTACCAGTAATCCCACAACCACCTTTTAGTTTTTAACTTACTCTATAGACATACGACCCTGTGTGGTCACAGATGATTGATGAGTCTGCCCAAATAGTAAATCCCTTGGCTCTAGCTTTTCTGCAAAAATCTAAATCTTCTGAGAAAGTATCCTTATGATCAAGAGCATGATGATATACGAACTGTGGATATCCAATATCAACCATTACCTTCTTCTTGACTAAAGCGCAACCAAATCCACATGCACCAATTTCAACAGGCTGTGTATTTCCCTTTGAAAGCTTTACAAGCTTTTCATAAGGCATGTGAGTAAACCCACCTCTATCATTTGCCTCAAAAAGTTCAAGTGTCTGATGCTCATGAAATCTCTGACGATAAACTCCAGAGATAACATCCTTATTAGCTGCAATGAGCTTTGCAAGTGTATCAGCTGGGAAAGAAATATCATAGTCTACAGCAAATAGATAATCGTAATCACCCTTAACAACCCAACTTGCAATTAGATTGCGGACTTGATCTACGTTATAACCATAGAAATACTGAAACTCAGCTGTGATGTTATCAGGCAAAACCTGATCATAGATAGCCTTGAATGTAGTGGCTTCTATGTTCTTCGTTGTAGGAATAGCAATAAGAACTTTCTTCTTCCTTACCGATTCCATGACATTAGTAGCTGCGATTACTCTCATATCATCATTAGCAATAACTGGTGAAGTGTTGTAAATGACTTCATCATTTGCTGGCTTCTTGTTATTATTCTTCATCCAATCAGTAAAATTTGTCACACGTTCTTCCATTTTCTCTTCTACCTTCTGTTCTAGTTGTTTACCTGTAATTTTTGAAGCATTGCGGTTTTGTAATTCACCATGAACTTTATAATCGTTTAATGGGTTCTTGTCATTGTACATATAAAAAATATCTTGGACAGCAACAACCTTATCAGGGTCTGCTTGTTCGATGATATTATAGAAGGTGGCATTGTCACCACCAGCCTTAAACCAATTACCATCTTCATCTTTGAAAACAGATTCAGAAATTCCATCAATTAATGTTTTTTTGAATACACGTAGATGTGGATATGGCATTCCCCAATTAAATCTGTGTGAACGATATGCTCTGGCTTCACGAATCTTCTTAGGATATGGTTGAGCAATCAATGGAATGTTATCAACCATTGACCAGCAACTACCATATGCATATTCAGTTTTGCCGTCTGCAAAAAGACAATTATAGTAATTGAAGATATTATTATCAGGCATGAGTGCATCATCACCATCAAGCAACATGATAAGAGCTTCTGGATCAAGAATAGGCTTGATCTTTGTCACTTGATTATAGACAGCCCCCATATTTTCTTTGTTTCGTACAACAGTATATTTCTTTCTCATTTCTTCTGGGAATGAATCAATGATGTTTTGAATATGTTCATATGATCCATCAGTAGAACAATCATCAATTATGATATGATGATAATTCTTATAGTCTTGTGTTGCCACAGACATAATCATATTCTCAAGATATTCTTTACCATTATAGAATGGGCTGATCACATAGATACGCTGTTCAGTATTTTCCTTACGAGTATTCCATTCAAGAGGATTACTAATCCTGCGTCCAAATACACGATGAACCTTATCATTGATATATGATACCTTACGATATTCATTCACATCCATGTACATATTAAATGTCTTTAGGAAGAACTGCTTCCATTGAAGAGCAACAGTATCCCATCCACAAACATCCTTGATGATGTTGCAGTGATATTGCTTTTGCTGATGTAGGTATGGGTTATGATATGCGTTTATTGCCATTTCAGCAAAACGTTGTATCTGATCATTTGCATTGATATTAGGGAACAAACCATTAGGTTCAATCGCATAATCAATAAAATATGATGAACGTTCGATTGCTGTTTCTTCTAATGCACCAAATCTAGTAGCAAGAATAGGAACATTATATGCCAATGCTTCAAGTGTAGAAATGCCAAAAGTCTCAGGGAAAGCACAAGGAAAAATAAAGAAATTTGCCTTGGTAAGAATCTCAGCAATTTGCTTTTGAGAAATTACACCAGTAAATTCAATATCAATCTTTGCATATTTCTTTTCTTTAGAGATAACTTGATGGCGCTTTCCCTGATCATCCAAAGGAGCATCAGAACGGAATTGATAAAATCCACCAATTACTTTTAGCTTTGCATCTGGAATATGTTGCTTGATACGGGGCCAAATATGATCAATGAGTGGAATCATTCCCTTTGTCAAAGATGCATTGTACACAAAAAGATTTTTATCCTTTGCATCAATATCAACTTCATCAAAATACTTAACCATACCATTACGGGTCTGGAAGATTTTATTCTTCAAAACTTCATAGTTTCTACGGTTTCCACCATGATCACACCCAGCAATATAGGTGGTGTGAAAATCACTGAGAGTGAAAATTTTATCAATATAACCTCCTACAACCAAACCTTCAACAGCATGATCGCCATTACAGAAAGTATCGTGCATCCAAAGTATCTTGTACTTTGCATTCTTGCGGATACCTTCAAACAACTTACATGGGTGTCTGGTTGCAGTATTGAAAGCTTCATATTCATGCTCTGGAACAAACGGAACAACTGTTCTAGAAACAACCATAATATCATAGTTTTCGTTTGATGTAAGACTTTCAATAGGACGATAGGTTACACCGTCATAAACACCGGGCTTTGCATCATCAACGTTACAGGCATTAAACACTGTAACATCAAAGCCAACGTTTGCCAATTCTCTTGACATGAGAATTACAGCTGATTCTGAGCCACCTAAACCTTTTTTGAAAAGAGTAGAGCCGTCATAGACAAGCCCAATAAGATCAAGAATCGCAATAGAAGGATATTTCATAACTACCTCACAGTTTCATAAATAAAGAGATCATGTATATTTATGTCTAAAGATGGAACCACAATGACATTACAAGTAATCAACAAGACTTTTACTGGCAATGGATCAAACCGTGTTTTTGACACGGGTATTCCAAATGCTAATTCTACCAACATTTTAGTAATTGTCAATGGGCAAATCAGTTCTCCAGACCTAGAATATACAGTATCTAGCCAAAATGTTACGTTTGTGTTGGCTTCTACTCCACCAAATCAAGCAGATATTGAGGTAAGATTTTTTAATGAAACTGCAGCTGGGTTCACTGGTTCTATTGGTCCTGTTGGTGGTCCAAGAAGAATAAAGACATTTGTTGGTGATGGTTCTACCATAGATTTTAATGTAGAAGAAGAAATTGCAGACCCAACAAATGTATTTGTTATGGTCAACGGTCTTATTCAAGTTCCAAATTCTGATTATACAATTGTAGAAAACACAAAAGTACGTTTTCTTCTTGGTCCTCCAAACATTACTTCAGACATTGAAGTACGTATTTTTGAAATAGCTGGGTTTTCTGGTTCTGTAGGATTTAAAGGTTCAGAAGGTTACAAAGGTTCGGAAGGATATAAAGGATCAAAGGGTGATACTGGTGATCCCGGTGGTCCACAAGGGTATACTGGTTCATATGGTTATACTGGTTCTCAAGGTATACAAGGTATTCCCGGTGCTGCAAATGATAAAGGATATGCAGGATCATTAGGATATACTGGTTCTATTGGTTATTCTGGATCAATAGGTTATGTAGGATCATTTGGATTTTCAGGATCGCTTGGTTATTCTGGATCAAGAGGATTTTCAGGATCATTTGGTTATACCGGATCATTTGGTTATTCTGGATCAAAAGGATATGCAGGATCACAAGGTTATGCAGGATCACAAGGTGATCTTGGATATGCGGGTTCAATTGGTCCTGTTGGATCAAGAGGATTTAATGGATCGAGAGGTTTTGTTGGATCATATGGATATACTGGCTCACAAGGTGATACAGGTTATGTAGGTTCGCAAGGTATTCCTGGTTATGCAACATCCATTGGATACACTGGTTCATTAGGGTTCTCTGGTTCTATTGGATATTCTGGATCACAAGGTATCCCCGGTGAAGTAGCAGAAAAAGGTTATGTTGGGTCTCAAGGTGATTTTGGATATACTGGATCAAGAGGTTATCTTGGCTCATTCGGATATGCAGGATCAGAAGGTTATAGAGGATCAGATGGTTATTTTGGATCATTTGGTTATACGGGTTCACAAGGTTATCTTGGTTCATATGGATATACTGGCTCACAAGGTTTCTTTGGATCATTTGGTTATACAGGTTCACGCAGTGAAGTAATTGGTTATACTGGATCATTTGGCTATGTAGGATCAAGAGGATTTCTTGGATTGCCTGGATTTGCTGGATCAGCAAGTCAAGTAATAGGATTTACTGGTTCAAGAGCATATACTGGATCACAAGGTGATATTGGTTATGTTGGTTCACGCAGTGAAGTTGAAGGTTATACTGGATCAAGAGCATATACTGGTTCAAGAGGTTATACTGGTTCAAAAGGTGATCTTGGGTTTGTTGGTTCTACAGGTGTAGGTGGCGCTCCAAAATCAAGACAAATATTAGTTGGTAATGGGTCACAAAAAAGATGGACTCTTATAGAACGTGTTAATACTGCTTCTTCTGTATTTGTCATGGAAAATGGAAATGTTCTTATTCCAGATACAGATTATACAATAGAAAATGAAAATGTCAGTGTTATTGCTTTTGTGTCTTCACCTTTAAATGGTACAAAAATTGAAGTTAGATATTTTGGTGTTGGCGGATATACTGGTTCGGCTGGATATTTTGGTTCATTTGGTTATACAGGTTCTCAAGGAATTGTAGGATATAAAGGTTCAGACGGATATAAAGGGAGTGGAGGGTATCGTGGTTCTGTAGGTGATAAAGGTGAACCTGGTGGTCCACAAGGATATACTGGTTCTATTGGATATGTTGGATCAATGGGTGCTGGTTATACTGGTTCAATTGGTCCTGCAGGATATCCAAGCGCAACACAAACTTTAGTATCTCTTGGTATTCAAGATTACCAGTTAGATAGATTTGTTCCATCTGCAACTGCAATATTAGTTTTCGTAAATGGTTCTGTTGCAACTCCACCTATAGATTATACTTTACCTACTAACACTACTATTCATTTCAATGATATTCCACCAGTGGGTTCTATTATTGATATAAGATATTGGGATGCTGCTGGATTTACAGGATCAACTGGAGATACAGGGCTACTTGGATTTAGAGGCTCAAGTGGATTTAGAGGCTCAAGTGGGTTTAGAGGGTCTGATGGACTTAGAGGTGACGATGGTTATAGAGGTTCAATTGGTTCAAAAGGTTCAACTGGTGATCCCGGTGGTCCACGAGGATATACTGGTTCAGCTGCATTTGATGGCTATGTTGGTTCTACTGGTGTAGGATATACTGGTTCTAGAGGTATTTCTGGTCCGCAAGGAAATAGAGGACCAATGGGATTTAGTGGTTCTTTAGGATATATGGGAACAACTGGCTATGCTGGAAGTAGAGGCGTAAATCCATTTGTTGCAATTGATATAGAAGGAAATAATGTTTTCCTTATGCGTCAAATGAGAATAGTATCTATAGATGATTTACAAACAGAAAAAAATCAAGGAAATCCTCAACCACCTATATCTATTCCACGCCCTGCAAACGGAAGTAGTGCAATAGTCGCATATTATAATGGAACACCTGAAAGAGATATACAAGGTGTTTGGAAAGTATATTTAGATAGTAGAAGTCTTTTGACTTTTAGTGTTCTGAAAGGTGATGGTAAATGGGGTGATATAGCATCATCTGATCTTACTGTTGAATATTATATTGATAAAGAATCAAATGGTTGGGAACTAGGATATATTATAACACCTAGTGAATTGTTAGATGATGTCTGGAATGAAATAACATTCACACCTCCAGAAAGTGCTTTTAGTACAGCTGGAACAGTTTGGAGAATTATACAAAACGGTTCTGGTGGAAATTATCTTGTATCTAGTTTAAGATTGAATATTCCTACTGGATTTACAGGATCAGTTGGATATACTTATCAAGGTTCTTCTGGATACATGGGCTCTGAGGGATATCGTGGATCAGAAGGTTATAAAGGTTCTGAAGGCTATAGAGGAAGTGAAGGATATAAAGGTTCAGAAGGTTATAGAGGATCAGAAGGATATAAAGGTTCAGCGGGTGATCCCGGTGGTCCACAAGGATATACTGGATCAATAGGAACTATTATTCGTGGCACATCAGACCCATTACCAACAGGATCAGCTAATATAGGTGATGGATGGATACAAGTTGAAAATCTTCATATTTGGAACGGGTCTGGATGGGATTATGTAGGCAGAATTGTTGGATTTGCTGGTTCAAGAGGTTATGCAGGATCAAAAGGATATACTGGTTCACAAGGATACGCTGGATCACAGGGATATTCTGGATCGCTAGGATATGTTGGATCATCTGGTTCTGCAGTTGATAGAGGATATACTGGTTCAATTGGTATTGGTTATGCTGGATCAATAGGATATTCAGGATCAATCGGATATACTGGCTCTGTTGGTTATGCAGGATCATTGGGATATTCTGGATCATTTGGATATACAGGCTCAATCGGATATTCAGGATCATTAGGTTATACTGGCTCTGTTGGTTATGCAGGATCGCTAGGATATACAGGGTCTGTTGGTTATGCTGGTTCTGCAGGATATCGTGGATCAGAAGGCTATAGAGGATCAGAAGGATATAAAGGTTCAGAAGGATATCGTGGCTCTGAAGGTTATAGAGGAAGTGAAGGTTACAAAGGTTCAGAAGGCTATAGAGGCTCAGAAGGCTATCGTGGATCAGAAGGCTATAGAGGAAGTGAAGGATATCAAGGTTCATCCGGAGTAGAAGGATTTACTGGTTCTATAGGTGAACAAGGTATTCCTGGAAATCCTGGTGCATCTGGATATAGAGGATCAACTGGTTATGCTGGATCATTTGGATATGCTGGTTCAGAAGGTTATAGAGGCTCTGAAGGTTACACTGGTTCTGTAGGCTATATGGGCAGTGAAGGATATCGTGGTTCTGCAGGGTATCGTGGTTCTGCAGGATACCGTGGTTCAGAAGGTTATAAAGGAAGTGAAGGTTATAAGGGCTCAGAAGGATACATGGGTAGTGAAGGCTACCGTGGTTCGGAAGGATATAAAGGAAGTGAAGGTTATAAGGGCTCAGAAGGATACATGGGCAGTGAAGGCTATCGTGGTTCTGAGGGTTATAAGGGCTCAGAAGGATATAAAGGAAGTGAAGGATATAAAGGTTCAGAAGGTTATAAGGGCTCAGAAGGATATCGTGGTTCAGAAGGATATACTGGTTCTGTAGGATATATGGGCAGTGAAGGTTATAGAGGAAGTGAAGGATATAGAGGTAGCGAAGGATATAGAGGTAGCGAAGGTTATAAGGGTAGTGAAGGATATAAAGGTTCTGAGGGTTATAAGGGCTCAGAAGGATATCGTGGGTCTGAGGGTTATAAGGGTAGTGAAGGATATAAAGGTTCTGAGGGTTATAAGGGTAGTGAAGGCTATCGTGGATCAGAAGGATATCGTGGGTCTGAGGGTTATAAGGGTAGTGAAGGATATAAAGGTTCTGAGGGTTATAAGGGTAGTGAAGGTTATAGAGGAAGTGAAGGTTATAAAGGAAGTGAAGGGTATAAAGGAAGTGAAGGATATCGTGGCTCTGAGGGATACCGTGGATCAGAAGGATATCGTGGGTCTGAGGGTTATACTGGTTCAGCTGGATATTTTGGATCAACTGGATACATGGGCTCTGAGGGATACCGTGGATCAGAAGGTTACAAAGGATCAGAAGGTTATAAAGGAAGTGAAGGGTATAAAGGAAGTGAAGGATATAGAGGTTCTGTAGGATATACTAGCTCAGTTGGATATTTTGGATCAGTAGGATATCAAGGATCAGTTGGATATTTTGGATCAACTGGATATATTGGATCAGTAGGTTCAATAGTATCACAAAATGTTGTGTATCCAGAAAATCCAGTTAATGGGCAACTGTGGTTTGATCCAAATACAGGGACTCTTAGTTTCTATTATGAAGATCAAAATACATGGTTGGGTATTGGTAAAGGACAAATAGGATTTGCTGGTTCTACAGGACAATTTGATCCTAATGCACAAGTTACTTTTCAAAATACAGTAACTATGAACGCCAATCTAGTAGTTAATAATGTGACTGATATAGAGGTTCTGAAGGATTTCAAGGTTCTGTAGGATATACTAGCTCTGTTGGTTATACTAGCTCAGTTGGTTATATGGGCT
>Ga0114975_10000906_pt1 | contig 21680 bp, 24 predicted proteins | sample S_130626_EF_Meta_FD_87031 | JGI IMG/M metagenome (GOLD analysis project Ga0114975, IMG submission 87031) | Freshwater microbial communities from Lake Simoncouche, Canada to study carbon cycling - S_130626_EF_MetaG | ecosystem: Environmental > Aquatic > Freshwater > Lake | place: Lake...
ACGAGATTCAATTCCCCATATTTCTTGTAGATCGGGTAATCCTCGTTCGATAATCACATCAGCCATATTCTCGGCCATTTTGCGAACTAGATTATTTCCTCTCGGCCTAGGAATATCTTGTATATGGCATTCCATATGTTCATGCAGAAGAGTACCAAGCCCCGCAGCTTCATTGCGAATTTGTTCAGCCTTTTCCTCACCGACTCTTTTCGCCCACTCTATCAAGAATGTTTTATCCGCAGTTTCATCGAGAACCGTTGTCACGCTGGGCAGATGCGCTCCGGTAATAGGGCAAACATAATGCCTTTTTCCATCATTTCCGTTAATTTGTTCGAGCGTCGGATATTCATATAGCTTGGTAATGTTCAAAATTTTTCTCAATGCATGAATTAGAAATCTTTATATCCTATTACACACCAAAATATCAAAATTATTATCATATTTTTGTTTTCTAAAAAATATTGACATTCGAGTGTCATTAAAATATAAGACTTTTTGTATTTCAAGGAGATAAAACGTGGAAAAGAAGTTTTACGGAATATCACTAGCTACGCTATTAGTTACGTTCGTACTAGTATCATTGGTTTTGATTTTTCGAGAAATGATCCCCTATCTAATGGGTTCGGGATTTACGCCATTTGTTATAGCTACTCCATTCGCTGTGATTATTTTAAGTATCACAGTTGGTTGGATTAGCATCAAGGGGACCAAGCTGGTCCTGAAGTTTTTCAAAGAGGAAAAAAATGAAACTGAATAAGATTATCGGCACTTTCGCTATTATAGCCTCATCTCTGTCTTTGGTAGCATGTGGTCAATCCGTAAATCCTGGGCATGTCGGCGTAATGATCGCCAAGTTCGGATCAAACACGGGTATTCACCCCGAACCGCTGGGCGTTGGTTGGCATGGCACGGGTATTGGAGAAACCATTATTGAGTTTCCGTCAATCACCAAGACGTATCAATGGACAGCCAAGGGCGACGGCGATAACGCGGACTTGAACGAAGAAATTACGTTCTCGGATAAGAATGCCTTGCCAATGTCCGCAGACGTTTCGGTCACTCTTTCTGTTAATCCCGCAATGGCCGCAGCCGTTTACGGTAAGTTTAATCTTACGTTTGATCAGCTATTGAATGGACCAGTTCGATCTCAAGTTCGCACTGCGATCAGTCAAGAAACTGAAAAGATGAGCGTTGAAGAATTGTATTCTGGTGGACGGCAAGCCGCAATCAATCGCGCTCTTGTAACTACGCAGAAGTATTTCAACGACCCCGTTCGTTGGGGCAAGGGCGGCTCTGGGATCAACGTAGAAGCCCTAAACTGGATTGGCGCTCCTCGTTATCCCGCAATTATCACCGAAGCCCTGAAGGCCCGCACCAAGGCAGATGCTGATGCTTCTGCTGCTCAAGCACAAGTCGCGGTAGCTAAGGCACAAGCGGATGCTATCATCGAAAAAGCGAGAGGCGAAGCGGAAGCCAATAAGCTTCTGGCGCAATCGGTCGCTCAAAATCCTGCGCTGGTTCAACTGAAGTGGATTGAAAAGTGGAATGGTCAACTTCCGCAATATCAAGCGGGTAATGGCAGTACTATGGTTCAAATGCCGAGTAAGTAATTCGGTTTGAATGGAAAAGAAAAACCCTGTCAGAAATGGCGGGGTTTTTTAGTATTAATCTTTTTTTAATTCTTTTTTAACTTGATCGGTCGCCATTTTTAAGACCTTCTTTTTATTCTTTTCCTCAGTATCTTTATTACTACTAGTAATAGGTGCCTCCGGATCATTGAAATATATACGATCCCCTTCAATTTTTTTGACAATTTTTATTTTATCAGGGTCTAACATGTGCATAATCAAACCACGATCAATGCTAACCCCTGTTCGCATATCACGTAGTTTGTCTATGACTTGTTGCACCGTGACAAATGGAATGTGTGCCGCCAACATGGGCGTCAACACATCCATTAAATATTCTCGAATATCGTCAGTAATATTCAAACTATCATCAAATATTTCATAGAGACGCATGTATATGTTCTCTTATGATTTTTTTGAAGGTTTACGATCTTCTTTTCCGCCCGCCTTGAAAGGATTCTCATCCGCCCAATTAGGAATACCATCCTTATCAGCATCAGGCTTCTTGGCTTCATCTATGTCTGATGGCCGCTCGCGCTTTTTAGATTCGCGCTCCTTTGAAAAATCTTTATTTTTATTAGATTTTCCCTTTTCATCCTTAAAAGTCTTTCCTTCAGCAACTTCTTCGGCATCCTCACGGCTTTTCTTCTTTTGCTCGCGGTCCTTTGAAAAATCTTTGTTTTTGCTGGATTTGCCTTTTTCATCTTTCCATGTCTTGCCTTCATCTACTGCTTTTGCTGCTTCCTGCACAATATCGATTACATCGGCAAGATCGATAGCAAATGATTCCGCTACTGCGCGAACGGCGCGAGTTGCTTGACGGCTTTCGCGAAATGATTTTCTATATGCATTTAATATCATTGCATCTGGATTTCTTGATTCTTGTAATGCCTTAACATTGTATCGAATGCTTTCTTTGCGTGGACGACCGGCAGCGCTCATACCCTCGTCGCTGTCTAGATCAAAAGCATCCTCATCTGGCTCTTCTCCGGCATCACCCATAGACATGTCACCCTCATCTCCGCCACCCATATCCATAGAAGCGTCATCATCGCTACCCATATCCATACCAGCATCGTCGCTAGCCATATCGTTCGTTGGAGATAAATCGCCACTTTGGGTTTTATCTAATTGAGCATTGATGGTTTCGCGTGTATTTTGGATAGCTTCCGTAGCCGATCCAATCGCCTCGGTTGATACTTTATAAAAATTGTCAGTAGCTTGTGCTCCAAAAACTTCACGCATGAGGTCGAGTAGTGGCAAAATATCATTAGCTTCTAATTTGGCCAATCCTTCTGCGGATGCTTGAAGTTTGTCTAGAAGGCTTCGAATCGCAAAAATCGCTTGAGCCTTGCCAAGATCATTCTCAGCTAGAAAAACAAGCCCAGAAATTGCAGGAGCTTCTACTATCTTATTTTTTTTGGTCGATTTAATTTGATTAGTCATGGGGACTCCTATTAATTTTTCTTTTTTCGAGAACGTTTGGGTGCAATTTCTCGTAATAAAAGCCGTACCGTTTCACTAATCAGAACAGCTTTTGCGTAGGTTGGATCAGAAAAAGTTAAAAATCCTTTTTCTGAAAACATAAAATCTTTTTTTGAAGAATAATGCTCTAGAACTCTATTCAAGTGTTCTACATCGGACGCAAGATTGATTTCAACGCCATGTTGGCGAACTAAACGTTCGCTCAATGGTGCTAATTTCTTAATTGCTCTAAGATGGCTTTCGCTAAGTTTCATTACTACTCCAAAACTATAACTATAGTTTATCATCTATTTATTCCAGTATTATAAAATATTTTTTTTGATTGATATATTTGTATTTAATGTTATCATATATACTGAAAGGAGATATCAATGCCTGCCCAATGGAAAAAAATAAACACCAAATCTACCATATATCCGTATGTATTAAAAACACAGGATGCTATTGATGCAGATGAATGGATAGAAATGCTTGATTTTTGCAATCAATCTTTTGGTAAAGGCGGGCATTTGCCAACTATTAATTCTGTATGGTTTTTTGGAATTTCTAAAGATACCTTTGCGTTCAGAAATGAGGACAACCTATTAGCATTTTATCTGGCATTTTGTGGTTAAATATTTTGATTTTTTGAATAATAATTGCTAATATATATGTATGTATTTAAATCAAGCAAAACCATTTTCAGATCAAACGTGTTATCACCTTAATGGTGGGGCATTAGGTGATTTGGTAGCAGCATCTTCTGTAATTAAATATGCCATAGAACATTATCATAATCCAAGAGATTGTGATTATAGAGTTGCGCTATTTCCAGAATTCCAATCATTGTTTCCATATGTCCCAAAAGAAAAATTTATGAATTTGGATGATTCATTAAACACACTCAATGGATTTTGTATTCGTAAATTGAATACTACGGCTACTGAAAATAATGTGGCTTCATTAACGCCATCAAAAATTAAACTCACTAGCTATGCTTCTATAAATCTATTGGGTGAAGTTCTTCCTCTAGAAAAAATACCATACGTTCCTTTAGAAAAAGTAAATGTAGAGCATTTTGGGATTGATTTTGACAAAGCAGTTATCATTATAGTCACCTATCGTGATGAATGTCGGTATTGGCTTGAAGGTGAAATTCTTAAAACGGCTGAAGAAATTAGAGATATGGGCTTAATCCCAGTTTATATTGGTAAAACTGGAGCCATGGCAAATTGGAAAAAAGCACTTGCCCGCACTGATTTTTCATATCCAGGATTTGGGGTAGACCTTATAGATAAAACCACCATTTCTGAAATGTATTCCATAATGGCAAAATCACGAGCAGTTATGGGAATGGATTCTGGCCCAATCCACATCGCTATGGCTACCAATACGCCGGTAATTTGTGGATTTACCAACGTTCGTCCTGAATTGCGTATTCCGGATAGAGGGCATGCTATAACTATTCCAATTATAGCAGAAGAATTGATCTGTCGTTTCTGTCAAAGTGATTGGAATAAGTCATATTGGGATTACACAAAATGCCCAAGGCAAATGGCTGTTCCTGAATGTGTAGACATGATGACGGCGGATAAGTTTATCGCCGCCCTACATACCGTTCGAGCGCCATAATGAATCAGATTCCCCCATTTTCAGATAAAATTTGCTATTATTTGAACTGTGGCGCGGTTGGCGATCTTATGGCCGCAGCCGCTATAATTAATTATGCTATTAATATCTATCATAATCCGAGAAACTCGGACTATAGAGTAGCGTGTTATCCTGAGTTTAAAGATTTATTCTCATTTGTTCCAACGGATAAGTTGATAACATTAGATGAATCTCATACCTTAGATAGCAGTTTCGCCTTTAGGCGTAGCATAAATCAAGTTAGCATTGCTCCTTATGAAAAAAATGTAGCAAGATTAACTACTTTTAAGATTCATAACATTCATCATAGTTCCGTATCATTAATCGGCTCCGTAATCAATATTGAAGATGCTCCATATATTCCTTTAGAATTAGTAGACGTGTCGAACCTTGGTATAGATTTTGATAAGGCTGTTATTTTAAGTGTAACTTCTAGAGATAAACAAAGATCGTGGAAATCCCAAGAAATTCTTAAAACTGCCGAAGCTATTAAAGATATGGGATTAACTCCTGTTTATATAGGAAAAACTATAAAAAACAATAGTTTCGATGATGTGGTCGATACCACGTCTGAGTTTGAATATCCTGGATTTGGTATTAATTTAATAAACAAAACAAACTTGCGAGAATTATATTCTATAATGTCTAAATCTCGCGCAGTTATGGGAATAGATTCTGGTCCAATGCATATTGCTATGGCAACAAATTCTCCAGTAATATGTGGCTTCACATCAGTTAGACCTGATTTTAGAATACCGTATAGAAAATATGGAGTAACTATCCCTATCATAGCAGATGAAATAGGCTGTCATTTTTGCCAAAGTGACTGGAATTTACTTTTTCATAATTTTACAAAATGTCCTCGTAAACTTGAAAATCCTGAGTGCGTTGATATGATGACGGCTGATAAATTCATCTCTGCCTTAAAAGAGGTTCGGTAATGTTAGTTCCTCAAGTAAAACCGTTTTCAGATAAGATTTGCTATTTTCTTAATTCTGGATCAATGGGTGACTGTATTGCCGCAGCCCCAATAGTGAAATATGCAATTGAACAATTTCATACAAACGCAGATTATATTGTCGCTATTTGTAAAGAGTTTAGATCGATATTTCATTTCATCCCAGAAGAAAAAATAATGTATATAAATGCATGGGATGGAAATGTTGATAGTTATCCAAGAATAAACAGCTATATTGTAAAACTATTAGTTCAGATTATATATAAGGATGCTAATGGAAAAGCACATAAACCAGAAAATATTGCAGGAAATGTTGTTACAAAATATGGTTTAATAAATTATGCTGCATTGGGATTACTATCTCGTATTGTAGATATTAAAGATTTTCCTTATATTCCCTTCCAACATGTTAACGTAGACCATTTTGAAATCGATTTTGATAAAGCTATCGTTATTAATGTTGTTAATCCTGGAGGGCATAGGGCTTGGCCAATAAAAGAAATCATTAAAACATCTGAAGCCATTAGAGATATGGGCCTTATTCCAGTTTTTATCGGAAAAACTGGAGCACTTGTTAATGGAACTCATAAAGATACGGATTTTGTTTATCCAAACTTTGGTGTCGATCTGACCAATAAAACATCAATTCAAGAATTGGCTACCATAATGGCAAAATCTAGAGCAGTTATGGGAATAGATTCTGGCCCGATGCATATAGCAATGACTACCAATACTCCTGTAATTGTTGGATTTACACATCTTCGTCCAGAACTTTATATACCATATCGAAAGAATTCTATTACGATTCCTATTATCGCAGAAGAACTTGCTTGTAGGTTCTGCCATAGCGATTGGAACTTATATACCGTATTCGATTGTCCTAGAAATATGGCTAATCCAGAATGCGCAGATATGATGACTGCCGAAAAATTCATTACTGCCCTTAAAACTTTAGGTATACGATGAGCACATTAAACGACATATCAACCTTCATTCCGATTCCAAAAAATCATAATATCTTTAATATCAAACATCACCATTTTTCGAATGTAAAAAATGGCGATTTGCTAGGTATGTGTAATCTGGTTGCGTTTCTAAGAAAAAGAGAAAATCGCAACGATATTAAGTTTTTTATTACAGATGATGCTCTTGAAGATGCTGAGTATGCTCGAAAGTTTAGAAAGTTCATCATAGATAATACCGATTATTTGTCAGATGTATCCGGAATTGATTTGGAAATTCCAGAAGTTAATGGCTTAACTGGTATGGTTCTTAATGGAAAGTGGTTTGCTGCAAATCTATGGCAAATGCGCGGAGCAATTGGTGACCATATAGTTTTAGACATTCCTCGTGCAAAATCTAAAAAAATATGTATCTTTCCTGTAATGGATGCGCATGATCATACTACTGGAAGAAATTGGAGCATTACCCAAGCACAAGAAATCGTAGATAAGTTTTCACAATCAGAATACGATGATTATGAAAAATATTTCTGTTGTGCAGAAAGCCTTAATACTCAACAATTAAACTTGCGACAATATACTAAGAGTTGTGATTTATATGAAAACTTGGAACATATATTAACATGTTCTGATTATGTTGGTGGCGATACTGGTATGACGCATTTTGCTTATTCTTTAAAGAATAATCCCAATCTGCATTATTATACTAATTTTACGAATAGATGGTTAGTGACCATGCCGTTCAACTTCTATCGAAAGCCAAGCGAAATGTATTTTTATAGATAATTCTATAAACGCTCGTTGCAAACATTCCAATTGATTATCTTCCAAATATTTTTAAGATATTTGGCTTTGTCTGCTTGATAATCTAAAACGTAACTATGTTCCCAACAGTCAATCAATAATACAATGTCATTCTTGATGGCATGATTGGCTATAGTTTTTATAGAACCATTCTTAGACAAATATACCCAGCCCGATCCTTGGATGCCCATAGCCGCTCCAGTAAGATCGGTCTTGAATGTATCGAAGCTACCAAATTTTTTATCAATTAGATCGGACACTTTGCCAGAAGGTGTATTGGCTCCATTGGGTTTTTGAAATTGTGAAAATAATAGATTATGCAGGAATGCCCCCGCCTCATTAAAATCATCATCGCCTTCATGATTGTTAAAACGATCAACATATCCTTTGGCTAATTTCCCAAAATGATAATCTAGCGTATCCTTAGACATGACAGGAGATAGCGCATTTCTATTATACGGTAGTTTCAATAATTCTAATTTTTCCTGCTTTGCCTCTAGCAAAGTTATAATGTCACGTATTTCCATGAATCTATTTATTGAAATTTTCTGCATAAAGATAAAGAAGAGCTACTGCCTCTTTTCTTTTAGCTGATACTGAAAATCTCATATCATTGTAAACCGTTTTATCAAAATAATAACGCGGTTCTAATGATACTTTTACGATATCATCTCCAACATTAATATGTAATTCTCTAAAGAACTTATGAGAACATTTTAATGTCTTTACGTTAAATTTCCATGAAATAGAATCATTTTGTCCAACACCGTCCCAACTTCTGGTACGCATGTAATCAAATATATTATACCATATACCCAAGCCATTGGTTAACTTTTTATTTGGATATGATATGAAAAAGGATAGAGCTTCTATTTTATCAAGAGCAAAAAACTCGCGATATCCGTCATCTAGCATTAGGTCGTTCATAGTTCTTACCAAAAAAATTGAATTTTTGGTATACCATAATTTTATCGACGTTCAAGCATCATTTCGCATTAAAAAGTTTCTCAAAATATCAGATGCAATGGAATGCAGAACACGGTCTCCATCCGCAAGGACTTCCAACAATGCCTCCTTCTCTGACATCCAACGAACCGCGAACCCCTTATCATTCGAGATGATCGAGGGTGCATTGCTGATAAGGTCTGCCAACTTGACAGTCTTCACGTCAGATGCCTGCTCCGCTGTGTGCGAGAGGTCCAGAGCCTTGCGAGCCGCTCGGTTGCCATCTTCTGGCTTACTAACATCGGTAAGCCCAGCGACGATCCTAGAGACTTCTAGACCAAACTCCTGCTCCACCAATTCAATGGTGATACCAGTATCTTCTACTACATCATGCAAAATCGCAGCGGCCTGCATCTCCGCCGTAACCACTGATTCTGGAAAATTGGCGGAAAGCCGCTGTAAGATTGTGCAGACATGAATCGGGTGAATAATGTATGGTTCACCAGAATATTTGCGCTTTTGTCCAGTAGGACCATATGTGCGGTCAGCGCTATGTGCAACCAGCGCAAACAACCGCGCCTTCTCAACGAGACTATTCGTTGAATTAAAATCCGCAATATTTGTATCAATATTCAACATGATAATATGATCTCCTATTTTTATAGGATACCATATATATTAAATGTGTCAAGTATTATGTTGGAGACTTACTCTGCCAAGCAGTCTTGCTGACTTCTTTAATAACGCGAGTTTGTCTAGAATTGACAATAAGAATTTCTGATGCCAGTTTAATAGCTTCTTCTTTTGTCTTGCAATCAAGCAAGCTTGCCCAATTTCCACTAATGCGTTCTTGTACAACAAACTTGGTAGACACGTTTTTCTCCAATATTATTTTTTCTTCAATTACAACTGGATCAAAAAAATGTCAAGGAGATTTACAATAAAATTGACTTGAACCTGTCTGATATTGTTTAATGGTCATATGTACGTAGAAGATGCAATCGAACTTTTTTATAAAGAAATGCTAGGGAAAACCCCCTTGGCGCAAATCATGATTCATGACAAATGGACCAGCGATTTCATAACCAGTTTGTACTCGTCGGTTAATGCCGGTAAAACGCTTTCTACTGAACAAGGCCGAGTTTTTCTAAAAGCATTGAAAAAGAATCAATCGTGTTTTGATGCCTCTGTAACAAGATTGATAGAAACTCCATATTATAGAAACGAGCCATATCAAACTAAAAATATACCAAATGAAGTTCGCTATCTAGGCGGAAATTATCTTGGCTTTCGGTATAAAAAAAGCGATTCTATTCGCGCCGATTTTAAGAAAATATCAGATAGAACCCCTCGTATTAAAAATTCTCACGCCTTTAAATCAGACGATTTAAAATACCATGCATTATTGCGTATCTGGATAGTATCGGTAAAACGAGAAAACTTCAAAGATATAATGATGATAATTGGTAAGCATGATTTCAAATATGATGATGCGGTCTTAGAATATCTTGCTTTAGCGGACAATAGTATTGGTCAAAAAAGTACCTTCGTAGTTGATCCTGATACTGGAAATATTATTGCCAACATTTGCGATAATGTAATCCTATCTTCTTGGATTAATAATGTATTATTTGGAAATATATCATGAATGTTGATTTCAATTTAGGAAATTCTTCTGGAGTTGCCCGTAGAATAGTTAAGCTATCCGAAATCTGCGACATTGTGGTTGACTCAAGTATTATAGAAAAATCAGAGCAAGGATTGCTAGAACTATCTGTTCAAGAAAACTATAATTTGAACAATAAAGAAGTAAAAGCAGTACAATCCATAATTGATTTTGGTTTTAGATGTGTAGTTCCTGGAAACGATAATGAAAAATCCGCATTTATTGCACTAATATCTTCAAATGTTTTTCCAATAATTATTTTTACTAATAAAATAAGAAGATCATATTGGCATAGATTTATAAAAGATTATCCAAGTTTAAAAATTGATGAAAATATCTTTATAGTAACTCAGATACCCGAAGATTTTATTACTGAAGAGAATAGAGCCGGTGCTGTAATCATTGATACAAATAGTAGCTATCTTATTTCATCTGAAAATATTTCATTTTCTATGGATTTTGAAAAAATTATTATCGTATGCCAAAATAAAAAGACAAATTGGGTTGAATATGCCGAAATCCTTTTTCCAAATTCCTTTTCAAGTTTAGTAAAAGGGTATGTAAGTCCCTATCATCAAAAAGAATTAGCGGGCATGCAGTTTAATAGCGGAAATTCAAACGACTATCTGTTTTTGTTCAACATAGTCACAGACTTAGCAGACCCTTCATAATTTCTAAGATAAATATTGCGTTAAGGTTAACGCAGCCTGTAAGTTAATTATAGGCACATTATTGATAGATTTCATGAAAACCACATTAAAGATAATCGACCAAGTTAATATCAAATTTATCGATCTAGACCCCAATGTTAGACGAAAAATTTCAGAAGCTTGTAAATATTTTGTGCCATATGCCAGACATATGCCAAAGTTCAAACTTGGTCGATGGGATGGGACAGTATCATTTTGTTCAATAGGTGGAAGTACCTATCTCAATATGCTCGAAACAGTTCTCCCCATCATTTTAGATGCTGGTTATGAACTTGATATCGATGATAGACGCCCACAATATAATTTCCAATTTCCGGAAATTTCGGAAGATATGTTTGCTCACAAGGTTTGGCCAGAAGGCCACGTCCGAGCAGGCGATCCCATAATGCTTCGGGATTATCAAGTAGAAGCTATTAAAACATATACAGAAAATCTTCAATCAATACAATCAATTAGTACTGGCGCAGGAAAAACTTTAATGACTGCGGCTCTATCATCATTGATAGAGCCATATGGTAGATCAATCGTTATTGTTCCGAGCAAATCTCTTGTTGAGCAAACTGAAGAAGATTACCGAAATCTAGGATTAGATGTTGGCGTTTTTTATGGTGATCGTAAAGAATGGAATAAGACTCATACAATTTGTACTTGGCAATCTCTTACCGTATTTGCAAAAAAGACCCGCAGAGATGAAGCTGATATTCCAATTGACGAGTTTATAAAGGATGTTGTTTGCGTAATGGTCGATGAAGTCCATTCGGCAAAAGCAAATGAGTTAAAAGACCTTTTAACCGGAGCCTTGGCAAATGCGCCAATTCGATGGGGCCTTACGGGGACTATTCCAAAAGAACCATTTGAGTTTATGTCCCTAACGGTATCATTGGGTCCGGTAGTTGGAGAAATACGGGCATCCGATCTTCAAGAGCAGGGCGTTCTTGCTGCCTGCAATGTTAACATTATGCAGCTTCAAGATGATAAAGAGTTCTCTAATTATCATGATGAATATGATTTCCTCGTAACGGATAAACGAAGATTAAAATGGATAGCAGATACCTGTAATCTTATTTCGGAATCTGGAAATACTTTAATCCTTGTTGATCGAATAGAAACTGGTGAAGAGATTTGTAATATTCTTGGGGATAAAGCTATATTCATTAGTGGTAAAGTAAAAACTAAGGATAGAAAAAAAGAATACAATGAAGTTCAAACAGCCGATGGTAAAATCATAGTAGCCACGTATGGTGTAGCAGCAGTTGGAATAAATATTCCTAGAATATTCAATCTTGTTTTACTTGAAGCAGGAAAGAGTTTTGTTAGAGTTATTCAATCTATTGGTAGAGGTTTGAGAAAAGCCGATGATAAAGATAGTGTTGATATCTACGACATTACTTCTAATATGAAATTTTCAAAGCGACACTTAAGTAAAAGAAAAGAATTTTATAAAGATGCACAATACCCATTTGAAGTATCCAAAATCAAGTATTGATCTTTTAATAGAACTATCGGAATTAAAAAATTGGAAAAAGATCAATAAAGAATTGAAGCTGCGTGATATTTATATTTCGCAACAAGATGCATATGATATATTAAATCCAAATCAAAAAACTGCACAGTGTGGGAAAGAAAAGGAATTTAAATCTTTTTCTGTAGGATACGTATTTTGTTCTTCTACAAAAAATTGTGCCTGCGCCAAAGCACAAATGATAGAAAATATTACGAAAAGCAAAAACAATTATAGCGAAGAAGAAAAGAATAGAATACTCACACGCCGTAAGAATACGGTAAAAGAAAAATATGGCGTTGACAATGTTTTTCAATTGCAGAGTATAGTAGATAATAATAAAGAACATAATTTTTCTCGTTCAGATTCCGCAAATAAAAAAAGAGAAGAAACAAATATTGCTAGATATGGACATTCTAATCCATTATCTAACATAGACATTCAGAATAAAGCTAAAAATACATATTTTGAAAATACTGGTTTCGAAAATCCATTAAGTAATCCGGATGTTCAATCTGCGGTCAAAGCCACTATGATTAAAAAATATGGAAAAGAAAATCCATTACAAGTATCTGAAATTTTAGAAAAAGTAAAAAATACAAATATTTCTATATATGGCGTAGATAATCCATCAAAGAATTCTGATGTCAAAGAAAAAATAAAGAAGAAGCTTATTGATTATTGGTATCCGCAAGTTAGTGATAGAATTTTAGATAAGTTTGAACTACTCGGAAACTATAATGGGGCAAAATATTTAAATAAATTTCGTTGCGAAACATGTAACAATGAATTTGAATATTCATTGATAAATGGGCAAATGCCAATTTGTAGAAAATGTGTGCCCTATGGTTCAGGACTAGAAAAGCAAGTATTATCCTATATAATGGAATATACTTCTGAATATATTACACATGATAGAAAAATAATAGCACCATATGAAATCGATATTGCCATCCCATCTATGAAAATTGCCATAGAAGTGTGTGGATTATATTGGCACTCTGAAGAAAAATTAGGAAAAAGATATCATCTTGATAAACTAGAAAAATGTAATAATGCCGGATATAAACTTATAACTATATTTGAAGATGAAATCGTAAATAATCCAGAAATAGTAAAGAACAGATTATCGCATATTCTTGGAAAGTCTAAAAAGATTGGTGCGAGAAAGTGCAAAGTAGTAGAATTGAATTCTACCGTAACTCGAAACTTTTTGGAAAAACATCATATTCAGGGATTCGCAAATTCATCATATAGATTTGGTTTAGAATATGATGGCGCAATAGTGGCTATTATGACCTTTAGTAAGGCTAGATTCGGTGTAAAAAATGGATATGAATTGGTGCGTTATTGTTCATCCGACAGTATAGTTGGAGGAGCAAGTAAGTTATTATCTTATTTTGTTAAAAAATATAATCCATCTGATATTGTATCATATGCAGATCGCAGATGGAGTGAAGGAAATCTATATGAAACTCTGGGATTTTCATCAGATGGTAAAACTGACCCAAATTATTGGTATTTTAAAGATGGTGCAAAGAAGCGATTTAATCGTATGTCGTTCACTAAACAAAAATTAGTCAGTAGCGGATTTTCTGAAAATCTTACAGAAAAAGAAATAATGAAAAATTCTGGATGGCATAGAATATACGATTGTGGAAGTTTCCGTTATATATTGAAGTATTAATCTTTTTCTACTGTAGCCAATTTTTCGTAATAATGCAAATCTTCTGCCACGTGGTCGGATGCAATTTCGCGAGCTACTTTTGGATCAGAAGTATGTTCTGATTCTACTTTTGTGCCGCGATCAATTTCTTTCTCAACTTTATCAATAGAAACACCATATTTCTTTGCTAAAGTTTTGCTACTTGGAGTAGAAACATCAAGTAACTTTTTTTCAAATATTTCTGAGGCTTTCATGCCTATATTTATTCAGAGTGTTCCTGCTCTTTAATAAACTGTATTCCATAATTGAATGCTTCTCGGTCTTCATGCGTATCAAACCAAAAACAAAATTGGAATCCACCGCCACCATATAGATTTTTATCTCTACAATAGTCTCTCATCAATTCATATATACTGCTCACGGCGATAGGAATATCGGTAGTTTCTATAAAATTATAGATTTTTTCCCAAATAATAAAATCTTGATCATCGAAATAACTTGGTCTCCCTAAGTCATGAACAATGTTTTTATCGGCAATATATTCGCCTTGTTTGCCTGTAATGATCATTATTCATCCTCACATATATTTGGCCAAAACATCTGGAATATCAAAATCAGTTCCATTTTGATAGTTTTCCATAATAGCAACCAAAGTTCTACCAACGGCCAGACCAGAACCATTCAATGTGTGAACGTATTCGTTAACACCATTGATCTTAACTCTAGTAGCCATTCTCCTTGCTTGGAAATCATTACAATTAGAGCAAGAAGAAATTTCACGATAGGTATTTTGTGATGGAAGCCATACTTCAATATCAAAAGTCTTTGCAGCCGAAAATCCCATATCTCCGGTACACAAAAGAACCGTTCGGAATGGTAGACCTAACTTGCGAAGAATGTTCTCCGCACAATCAGTCATCCGATCATGTTCCTCCTTAGACTTTTCCGGAGTTACGATAGATACCATTTCCACCTTCTGGAATTGATGCTGTCGAATAATTCCACGGGTATCTCTACCAGCAGAACCAGCCTCAGAACGGAAACAGTTGGACAACGCGGTCATGCGCATAGGCAAATCATCTTCCTTAAGAAGTTGATTGGACACCATGTTAGTCAATGATACTTCTGCCGTTGGGATAAGATACTGATCACCAGTCTTATACAAATCTTCCTCAAACTTAGGAAGTTGTCCCGTACCATACATGGCACTAGCATTGACAATCAATGGAACGGATACTTCGGTATAACCGTGCTCCGCTGTATGAACATCTAGCATAAAACTAGCAATTGCTCTTTCCAAACGAGCCAATCGGCCCTTCATGAAAACAAATCTAGAACCAGAAATCTTGGACGCAGATTCAAAATCCATCCCATGATGCGAACCAATTTCAACATGGTCTAATGGATTTTCAATTTTGCGAATATTGCCTTCACGCCAGATTTCCTTATTGTCGTTTTCGTCAACGCCATTTGGAACATCTTTAGAAGGAATGTTTGGAATGGTATTCCAGATTTTCATAAAATCGCTATAAGCAACTTCATCGCTCTTAGAAGAAACTTCTTGCTTAAAATTCTTAATTTCTTCCATTAAAGCAGAAGCATCTTGTCCAGATTTCTTTAATGCACCAATTTGAGAAGACTTGCTATTGATCTCTGCTGCAATTATTTGCATACGAGTTGTTTTCTGAAGATATAAGGCATACTTCTCTTTAGCGATATTGGCTACCGACGTATCAATATTTCTACGAGATAATGCTGCTTCAAAATCTTCTACATTCTTACGCAAGATATTCGGATCAATCATAGCAGCCTCATTTTTCTGATATGGTGCTATGTTATATTAATATTAATATATTGTCAATCACGCAATAAGGTATTGGTAGTGTTGGATAGAATCGAACTATCATCGGCGTCGTATGAGAACGCAGCTTTGCCATTAAGCTACAACACTAAAAACTTTTTAATTGTAATTTTTGAAACGTTTTTGATATAATTTGAATATGATTAATTTTTTACGAATACTTTTTAGATATTTTTGTATATTGTTTGGAATTGTCTTCCTAATTGTATTTGTATTATTTTTTATGCTTCTTGGGATAATATTTCCAAGATTTAATCATAACAATACAAGACGACCGTTTTAGGTATCGGTCTTTCCCGATTGTCAGACCTCTCCTTACCAAAGGAGAATAACTCTCTTGCAAGAGGCGAGATTTGAACTCGCGTTCTATTAAGTCTCGGTCAACTAGTAGGAATTACACCTACACCCCTCGAACACCCATTTGGGTGAATTAAAACGGCGGGAATCCGTCTTGCCACCGCAGACCGCCGATTTTGTTCCCGCCGCAATTGTATTTGGGGGTCTGGTGGTTGCTGAGTGATCAACCTCAACAAAGCACTTTCTCCTAAACGATCCGGGCGATGCTATCGCTGTCTAGGTTCCCCAAACTTCTCTATTACGGAGACCAGTCGTATCGTAGTCTATGTCTACGACCGATTTTACGATATCATCTGGGTGCTATAGGCCGCACTGGTTCGCAGATGATACCAACCGTAATATTTCTTTGGACTTACCGTGTACTACACGCGCCAAGTAATTCAATTAGACGAGTGTTGAACTTTCTTCAACTGTTGTGAGTGGACTCGAACCACCATCTGCCCTCTTGCGAAGAGCCGCTTTACCATATCCAAGCTACACAATACTTGTCTTCTCTTTCACCTAAGCTAGTCGCGACACTCACTTAGGTTACAAGTCTTTGGACTTACCGTGTACTACACGCGCCAAGTAATTCAATTAGAAATGATGCGGACTTATGTGTTCGTCACCCCGCCGCCTCATCTCGTTAATACAAATATACTTCATTTTTTATTTTAGTCAACTAAAAAAATGAACTTTTAAAAATTGGCTGGATCGGAAGGACTCGAACCTTCAACCATCACCTTAACAGGGTGCCGCAACTACCATTGTGCTACGATCCAATAGAAGATTTCGGATGACTATCATGAACAAGTTTATGAAACTCTCCTTGCTCATGGTAATCCATCCGTTTGTAGATGCGGTTTACGGCATCTTGTTTGTTTTTGAACTCTTTCTTGAACTCTTTGTCGTTGATATGATCTTTTTGACAAAAGTCTAAAAGGTCTAACCAAAGATCAAAGAGTTGGTGATAGCTTGGCGCTGTGTCATAGCATCCTCCTCTTTCTTTATAAAAATGTTCGCCTAGTCTTTAGTCCGTCTAATTAAGACCTCTAAAAACTTCTTTGTCCGCATAGGTGACATAAGCACATGACCGACATAGGCGGGTGTGGCGCGGTCGAACGCGACTATCCTCTATCGAGGACGTTTCAGCGGACTTACCGTGACCTTCACGCGCCGAGTTAAATTGGTCCGTGAAGCAGGCTTCGCTCCTGCGTCCTCTCGTTCCCAAAACGAGCGCTCTACTAGACTGAGCTATACACGGATATTAAGTTAATAATGTGTTTTGATGCGAGAATGGGATTTGAACCCACGATTTCCAGCGTATGAAACTGGCGAGAACGACCTGACTCCTCTATCTCGCGTCAAAACACATTCAAAGTTTGGTGCCGAAGACTGGATTCGAACCAGTGACGCGCTGATCTTCAATCAACCGCTCTACCAACTGAGCTACTTCGACATATTAAAATGGATGGAGAGGCAGGGTTCGAACCTGCGATGCCTGATCCAAAATCAGGTGTGTTACCAGTTACACTACTCTCCAATAAACTTCTATTGCCATTCCGATCATCGAAGCCGGAATGGCATTATTGCGTGATTAACAATGTCAAAGACCAAAGAACCGAAGTTCTTTAAATATTGGTAGCTCCTGTTGGGATCGAACCAACTCATACCGGCATGTAAAACCAGTGCCTTCCCATTTGGCGAAGGAGCCATAAAAATTGGTACACCTAGAAAGAATCGAACTTTCGTCTGCCGATTATCAGTCGAATGCTCTACCATTGAGCTATAGGTGCATGAAGAAGTTTGGAGACATAAAAAAACCTCCGAAGGATTTTCCCTCGGAGGCTATGTATCTCAAAACTGTTTAATTCAGTTTATGATACAACACCTCCACAGGTTGGTTGAATGTTCTGATTGACTGGGGCGACCATAGCGGCAGCAGTCATCATCACGCCAAACGGCATGGTAATAAATGTTGCAATAATGGCGATGGCCAAGACAGTCATTGAAATTCAAAACTCCTAAAGATTCACAGCAGAATGCCGTTCATATTCTATTTATCTCACAACGAGATTATGTTGTCAATAAGTTTTTATCATCTAAAAATCCAAATGCCGCTATCCGTTAATATCATCATTTTTTTAGATGGAGCATGTGCTTTTGCATCAATAAAACTATAATTATAGTCGAAAGAAATATCGGCAACTTTTTTTACAGGCATATCAGTGGAAAATAACGTATATGGATAATAATTTCGGCCTCCGGTAAATATATAAGGATTTTGTCCCACGGGATAGCAAATAGATCGTTGGTTTCCTGAGCTTGATGATCCAATTACAATAGAAGAAGAAAGGTTAGTAGAACCATCATATGTAACATCTAGCATTGCAGTTGTGCTTGTCGTCAGTTTGGTCATAGCCAAGAAAAATCTATTATTGGATATTGCTACCATATCCGAAGGCAAACTTCCTTCAGTATTAAGAATAATATTTCCAGCAAGTAGCACTAATGTATCACCGACTCTTTGATATATTGAATATATTGTTGGAGAACCAAAAGAAGCTACAATAAGACGGTCTCCCAACCACCAACAATCGCGCGCTTCCGATTGTATTGTAAATGTATTCGTTATTGCCGTTCCATTCCATTTCGCAAGAATAATATTATTACCGTTATAGTTTGTAGTCCCTGCTATATAATCTCCAGTATTATTCCATTTAGGCTTTATCCATTCTGGTGTACCCGAAACAGTTGTCCATTGTGTTCCAGATTTGTAGACTATTACTCCAGCAGATGAGTAGCTAGTACCATTATAAGATTGGGTTAGTTGAGATATAGCAAATGTATTAGTATTAACTGGATTAGCAGATACTTTATCTGCAATGATCCATGATGAGGAGGATGGAGCCTGATAACCGTAGGCACGATAAATTTCGATTGGGTTCACACTAATTGCAGTTCCATCCAAATTTAGCTCATATATTAATACTCTAGAATCTTTTAACAGAGGCGCATTGGGATATCCGGAGTTATATTGAGTAAGTCCTTTGATACAAACAACTATATTATTTGAGTTAACATCTATTGATGATGCGTTCATCGCAATTCGAGACGTTGCGGCGGGGTTTGAGATATAAGTATAACCCGCCCACCCTAAGCCATATTCGTTTGATAGAGAATATTTTTGCGGATTTAAATATCGGTACAGCATTATGAATATGCCTGACCAATTTGAGTTAATATAAACGTGCTCCCCCCATCATAGGTGAATACGGTATATAAATCTACCGCATCTGCTCCAACAGATTGGGAAAATACCACATTTCCTGGGGTATTACAAGTTACTGGCCAAGTAACAATTCCACTACCAGTGGATTTTTGTTTAATAGCAATAACTGCGGAATATGTTCTTGTATTCAATGGCGTGGCATTAAAACCAATAGTGATATTTCCAGTCATTCGAATATTGAAAAAATTGTTCGAAGTCAAATCTAACATTATCGCGCCAGTAGCAGCAGGATAAGACACGACAGTTTCATAAGTTAATCCAGAAGGCCCCGTAGGACCAGAAGGACCAGTGGCTCCTGGAGTTCCTTGTACTCCCTGTAGTCCTTGCGTTCCCTGTGGCCCTTGCGTTCCCTGTGGCCCTTGTGGGCCAGGAGGACCAGCGGCTCCTGGAGTTCCTTGGCCCCCTTGCGATCCAGTTCCAGATAGTCCCTGTGGCCCAGGAGGACCAGTCAACCCTTGCGGCCCAGGAGGACCGATCAGTCCTTGCGGCCCAGGAGAGCCTATTCCCGAAGGCCCAGGAGCACCCCGTTGCAATAATCCAGCATCCAACGTGTCCGAATTTGATAGACTTAATATTAGATGGTAATTTCCATCTATTGATGCGCCGACTACATTGACACCCGCTCCCTCTGGCCCAGTATCGCCTTTTGGTCCAGGCGATCCGGCCAATCCTTGCAAACCAGTTCGCCCAGTCTCGCCAACCAAGCCTCTAATTCCTTGTGGACCCATTGGTCCCTGTGGACCAGGAGGCCCTTGTGGAAGAACGCCTGCATTAATTATGCTCTGATCAGATAAAACTAACACTAAGGTATTACTAGTACTTATGTATGAATTAGATACGCTTACGCCTATCATACCAGTTGGTCCAGTAGGACCGGTTGGTCCAGTAGGGCCTTCTGGTCCAGTATATACAGTAACGGCGTTTGCCGCCATCGTATTTTCCGTAACTACCGGATTACCGTTGGCATATAATTTTCCAACACCGGTTTCTTTTACTCGAATATCATTAATATTAGGCATTTATATTTCACCAATCTTGATCTATCATTATTTATGCGAAAAATGATTATAAACATATTGACAGGATTTTTCGCACATGAGATAAATACAATTCTTAGCGTGGGATTTTCCCTCGCGGCCAAGGAATTTGAAAAACTAATGTTGAAATTACGTACCATATCCAGAACCAAATTGCTCCGCCGCTGGCTGAAGCAATCGGGAGGGTGTGTGTCCGAATTAGGGTAAATTTTTTACCCAGACATTCGTTAGTCATTCAACCCTCTAAAGCTTAATCGCTTTGGAGGGTTTTTCTTTGGTTTTTTGACATTGTGAATCAAAACTCTTACCGAATCACCATTCGGTTAGAGTGATATGTAATCTCTGGGGAATTGTGGAGAAATCTTCAATTCTCCAGAGAGATATGCTCTTGTGGTGAAATTGGATATCACATAACTCTACGAAAGTTAAGTTTCTGGTTCAAATCCAGACAAGAGCGCCAATCTTAATGCCAACGTAATTTAAACATCATCAAATCATCTGGATTAGTAAAACGAAAAATATAAGAATAATTGCTCGCAGAACTTCCGAAGTTCCAAAGACGATAATTTTTATCAGGAATAAGAGAAGCCTTGACCATAGTGTCTATGTCAACTTGTCTCCCAACATTTTCGTTTAACCAATCCTTGATCTCAGGATTCAAGGTCGTTACGCCTTGATATCTATCTACAATTTCCAATCTGGCTATTGTTTCATTATCAAGTTTAATTTTATAAATTGCCATAATATATCCGCAATAATTTTCATTGTATAAAAATATATATCATAAGTTTTTTACTTACTCAATCTATTTTTCAATAACTTCTAATATTTCAACCTGATTGGAATAGAATGCAATTACATCATACATCTCATAATCAGATTCTTCCTTGTAATCTACTATTCTACCATCAAATCCTTGACTGATGAGAATATTTCTATCGTGCTCAAATGTGTCAACACTCAATGCATACATAGCATTTTTTAGAATTACACGGCATTTGTAAACGTATTTTCCATATTCTGGATCAGGTTCATTGGCAAAATATATTCCACGATTAGGAGAAACACGAAACTCCTCAAATCTTTCATTTGAACAATGATAAACTATACCATCAAATGAAATACCATTCTTATCAACAATATCTATTAAATCTCTCATGAAGTTATTTATATAATGGGGCTATGGGCAAATTGGTAAAG
>Ga0114975_10000907_pt1 | contig 21666 bp, 20 predicted proteins | sample S_130626_EF_Meta_FD_87031 | JGI IMG/M metagenome (GOLD analysis project Ga0114975, IMG submission 87031) | Freshwater microbial communities from Lake Simoncouche, Canada to study carbon cycling - S_130626_EF_MetaG | ecosystem: Environmental > Aquatic > Freshwater > Lake | place: Lake...
AATGAAATTTCTCAAGGTGGAGATTTCAATGTTAATACGGGCAATGTTACTTACGCAGAATATAAAAATGGCAGCATGGATTCGACAGATGCTAAACTTGCCTATTTGAAGAACCTTGATGCAAGTACCACAATTTACAACCCTATTGATGAGATTAGTAAAGCAACAGATACGACAACTCGCGGTTTAACTGCAACTGGAACAATCGTAGTAGCTTTAGCTGCATCTTTAGCAACAGGAGGCGCAGCTGGATTTGGAATTGTGGGGGCAATGGCAGGAAGTGCGGCAGCAACTGCATCGGTAAGTGCAACTAATGCTAGTATGAATGATGATGGAAACTTCTTTAGATCACTTGACGATGTGGGTAAAACTTCACTTAAAGATACTACAAGTAAAGACTCTTTAAAAAATATTGCTGTAGCGGGAGTTACTGCAGGAATTATTCAAGGAATTGGAGAGTTGGCTAAGGCAAAAGATGTGGCTAATGTTGCCAATGCTGCGAAGACGGCTAATACAGCCAACACCATTACTACAAGCGCAAATACAGCAAACAATATAACCAATGCTGCTAACACAATAAACACAGCCAACACAACTGCTCAAACTTTAGAAAGAGTTTTAACCAATCTAGGAAATGCCACTGCTAAAGTAGCCGTCAGCACTGCTGCTTACACAATTGCCAATTCAGCGATTAATGGAGAATCACTCACAGCTTCACTAAAACAACAAAATGAAAAACTGCTATTAGCGCAAATACTTGGAGAAGCTGGAGCAAAAGAAATCGGCCTTGCTTATCACAATAACAAAATTTCTCAATCAACTCAATTGGCACTTCATGGAGCTTTGGGATGCGCAATAAGTTCAGGCGTTGGCGGAGGTTGTGCATCAGGGGCTGCTGCTGGAATAGCGGCGGAATATATTGCGGATAGAGCTTATAACAATGGAACAAAAGCAGAAAATGCAATTCTAATTGGGCAGGCAAGTGGAGCGGCAGCTGCACTACTTACTTCATCGCTACAAGGAAAGGATGATGAGCAGATTGCGAAGAATACGAGATTGGGGAGTTTTGTTGGGGCAAATGCGGCTATTTATAATTCAACCCTTGTTGATAAGAATCGCAAGATTATAGATGTTGGTATATCTGATGGCGACAATGGCGTTTACATCGATAAACAAGATGGTGGATCAAGAAAAGATGAGAGAATAGGTAAAACCGAATTTATTGATGAATTTATCTATCCTGATGGAAACTCTAAAGGATTACCGACAGTTGGTTATAAAATTACCGATCAATCAATTGATGATTACATACAAAACTTAGCTAATAAAGGCGGAGGAAGTGTTCATCAAATAAACCCAATAAAAGCAGTTGTTCCTTCTCTTCTATATTCTGAGGTAAAGGAAACTTATACTGATTTGAGTCAATTAGCAGCAGATTCTCATCCAAATCAAAAGTTTGATATAAAACTACACTTGGGGCTTATAATGGTTATGAACTCAATGGATATATTGTGTCAGGAAGAAGTGCTGGTAATTATTTAGCTGGTACAAATGCTGCTATGGGAAAGCCTTGGATGTTAAGTGATCAATTTTGGTTAAATGAAACTTTAACTCGCGCTGGAACTCTACACAATTCTGGAGTTTCTGGCAGCGAAATTCCCTATGCAATAAGACAAATAATAAAAGGATATGAAAATGGAAAACAATAAAATCAAAGTTATCGTATTAAGTATAATCCTGTTAACAGCGGCGACTGGGGCAGCTGGATATTTTTATTTTACTAAAGCTGCTAATATGATGGGAGATGCAATTCATCAATCTGAACTTCAAGCGAGTAAATATGATGAGACTAATACTCCAGAAGCATGTGAAAAACTTAAAAAAGAATTGGGAATAAATTATTTAGATCATCCAAATGTTAAAAATGGAACATGTCCAAAATAATCTACAGAATCAGATGCCTTGTTAACGGTAGGTAATATGTTACTATTAATACTTTTTTACTTAGCGTTTTTTACCTTTTCTGTAGGGGTATATTTTTCATCATATTTTTTGTTTCGGAAAAATAAAAAATTATCAGCCACTCTTGCAATTTTATGTTTCTTTTCTTTGTCAATTTACATCACTTATTTTCTTTTAACGCTTAAAGATCTTTAGATAACTTATTGACTCATCTATTTTTGCAAACCGAGGAAAATAGAAAAAAGGTGAAAAAAAAGGTAAAAGGGGTCAGATCGATTATATGACATAAGGAATTTTCTTATCCTGACCTTTTTTGGAATTGGCAAACTGGAGAGATTGTAACAACTCATCCCGGAGTTGGCTGGCTAGATAGTCATACAAATCTTGATAATGCTAAAAAACTTATGATAAAAAATTTTCTTAAAAACAATTGGGCGATTACAATAGTTTATTTTGCGTTTGTTAGTTACTTATTAACAGGTTTTAGGAGTGACAATCCTTATCAAAATATTTCGGAAATTATTCATAAATGCTCTTATATTTTTCTTAGTATTTTGATTGTGCAGATAATTATTTGGATAAGGAAGAAAGAGATTTTGACTACAAATAAAGTGATAATTTTAGCTGCTTTATTTGTTATCAATACTTACTTTTTGTTTAACTATTATTTAAGAGTTGGAGAGAAGGTTGGGATATTTCTAAATCTCTTAGCAGTTATTTCTGGAATGGTTTTACTTCTTCAAGTGATGATTTGTGTTATTGTTTTTCTGAAAAATCTGATACTTTCTCGGGTTATAAACAAAAAAGAAAAAAGTGGTCAGATCGATTATATGACATAAGAAAATTCTCATATGTCATATAATCGACCCGACCCTCTGGCGCTTTATGAAAAACGGTAAATTTTATACTAAAGATATATTTTTTGGCTTCGCATGTTTGATAGTTGGGCTAATAATGGCGCCAGTAATTTTATATTTACTCTCTCCTATTATCACTTTTGTGGTAGAAAATTATTGTCGAGCTAGTACTGAAAATTTCTTCTGTGAAGAAGGATTAGTCTATATTTTTTATTCTGCAGCGATATTGCCTTTTACTACTTACTTAGTGTTAAAAAAAGATTCTTTATGAGTTTTTTAACTTTTTTAACATACATTGGGCTTATTTCTGGAACGCTTTTTGTTATCATTGGAGTATCCGCAATTCAGTAAAATTAAATTTTCCTTAAAACTAAAATATCTAATAAATGGAACATAGAACAGAAGGTTCGGACCAAAAACATCCAAGAAAAATTATCACTCAACCATTTGATTTTTCCGTTCAAGATCTTGTGGATAAGATTAAATCTAAAGACATTGATTTAAATCCTCGGTATCAAAGAAATTACACCTGGGGAACTAATGATGTTAATAATAAAAGATCCCGTCTTATAGAATCTCTTCTTCTTAACATTCCCATTCCGGTCATATATTTCGCTGAAACTGATACTTTGAATTATGAGGTCATTGATGGCCAGCAAAGGTTAAAAACTTTTCTTGATTTTATGAATGATGAGTTTGTGTTGGAGGGATTGGATATAAGGTATGACATAATCGGGAAAAAATACTCAGAGCTGTCAAAAAAAGATCAAGATCAAATTAGAAAAAGATCTGTAAGAGCAATTTTGATACTTAATGAATCTGATGAGCAGTTAAAATATGAGGTATTTGAAAGGCTAAATCTTGGAAGTGTACAGTTAAGCAAGCAGGAAGTAAGAAATGCAACTTTGCGAGGAAGTTTTAATGATCTTTTGAGAGAGTTAGCTAGTAATTCTCTTTTTAAAGAAAGGCTAAAATTAATCTTAAAAAAAGATCAGGATAACATGGCTTATGAGGAGATGGTGTTGAGGTTTTTTGCCTATTACGAAAACAAATCTAAAAGAGTCGAGAATCTTGCTACCTTTTTAACTGAATATATGCGTAAGAAGAAGGATTCTAGGCAAGAAGAGATTGATCGTTTGAAAAATTTATTTTTGGACACATTAAGAAAAATAGACCTTTATTTAGGGGAGGATGCTTTTACAACCTCGATTGATGAAACTAAAACTAGTAATTGGGGCAAGAAGACAAATAGGGCTTTGTACGATGCGGAAATGCTTGCATTTGCTAGTTTGGTTGATGGAAGCGTGAAAGATAAACCTGTATCTCCAAATAAATTTAAGAAAATTCTAAGAGATTTTATAAAAAATGAAAAATCAAGAAAGTCTAAATGGTTTATACAGTCTTTAAATGAGCAAGCAGGTGGTAAAAAAATTCAAGAAAGAGTTGATCAGATAAAAAGTCTTTTGTTTACAAAATGATTCATAAGCGCCTAAAAAAAATATCTGATGCCTTGTCAACATTTACTGGTACTGGGGGTGAGCCCAAGGGTGATGCAGAGATTTATATTCTAAATTCATTATGGGTTATGCTTTGTGCAGAATTTGAATCCTGCTTAAAGGAGGCGGTAGAGGGTCATATTGATTATATAAAAGCTAAAAAGAAAATAACGGATGTGAATGTCTGTTTGTTGATTCAAAATTGTTATGGAGATGGAAAGGAAAAGGATAATCTTACGGCTAAAAAAATAATTGGATTATTTAAAAAGGATATCAGTTGTCTAACTTATGAGAATTTCACTAAAAATAAAATTTCACGATACAAGCCTGATAAGGTTGAAGAGCTTCTTAATTTTTTAGGGATATTTATTTCAGAACAAGAGAGAGCAAAAATAAAAATGCTACAAGGAATAGGGCAAACTAGAGATTCAATAGCACATGGAGATTTTGGGACTTCAATTACACGAAAAGAATTAGAGAGTAACATCAAAGAAGTCGAAAAAATATATCAGTTATTGAGATCCAAACTTTTGCCTAAGAAAAAAGCAATAAAACATCTAGTCTAAGTTCTAACAGCAAAAAATCATTCCCCAAAAACTCCCACCAATCCAAGTCTCAGTAGCTCATCATTTAAGTAAGTCCCAGTTTTAAAAACTTCGTCGTTGCTTTTTTTGGTTTGGTCGATGTTGGGGGTGTAGAAGACATGGGCGACATAGCGGCCGTAGATGTCGATTTTGTGGGTTTGGATCATGATGAAGGTGGTTTGGCTCATTTTGTTGCGGAGGAATTCGTAGGATTCTTTGCCTTTTTTGGTGGTGATTTCGGGGGCGTCGATGCAGGCTAGGCGGACGCGTTGTTCTTTGGAAACTTGGAAGCCGAGGTCGATGTTGAGGAGGAGGGTGTCGCCGTCGATTACTTCGATGACTTTGGCTTTGTAGAGATAAGTTGCGTTAGTTGGTCTTTTTAGATGGGGTTTTTCGTTTGGGTTGGAGTTGGTGGAGTTCTGCTTTTGTTTGATGGCGGCGATTAGTTTGTCGCGGGACCAACATTGCTCTTGAGCTTTGGCTTCTAGTTCGGCTCTTAGTTTTTCATCTTTGATGGCGATTAGTTCGCGGTAATGAGACCAGCTTAAATTTTTATTTTCTGGTGGAGATTTGTAGGCTTGGTAGAAGCTGGAGCAGCGGCTGAGGACGGTGCGTTCTAACTCTAATTCGGCTGAAATATCTTTGAGGATGGAGTTTCGGTAGTTGGAAATGGTGGTGAGAGATTCGGTGGTGATTCTTTCGCCGATTTTCCAATAGGTGAAGGTGAGTTGGTTGTTGGCTTCTTCGCCAGTTTTGTCGCGGCCATTTTCTATTAGGTTTTTGATGTCGGTTAGGAGTTTGGTGTATTCTTTATTGGAGAGGGTTTTAGGGGTTTCGATTTTGGGAGAAACTTGGGTTGTAGCTTTTTTCGGAGTGGATTTTTTAGAAGTAAGCGTAAATTTAGGGCTACAATCTAACCGCTGGTTTTTTTAAGTTTTAATTTTTACCAAAAAATCGAATTATGAACGCGCGCTCACAATCTTATATTTTCCTCATAATGTATATTATGTAAAATTGAATATCGGTCAATAATAACTTTTTGAGTTTTGAAAGATTTATTACTTTTGCTTGATTATCTGTTATTAGGTCTATACCAAAACATAAATTTATACTCACAGCTTTTATTCTTTGTCGCAATTTTTTCTCAAAAATCCTTTGTTGGCTGGACGGTTTTAGGATCTAATTTTTCTGTCTGAATAGTAGGAGATTCTGGACGCGGCGATATATTTTTACTTGGTGATAATGCTATATCATCAAGATTTGCTGAGTTATCCAAAGGTAATTCCACTTCTTGTAGAACTTCTTTTTTCTGATCAACAGAATCTATCTCAGTTTCTCCTCCTGAAGAAATTTTTGCTTGGGTGGTTTTGGCATTTCTATTTCCTCTCATTAACCATCTAAGGCCCACTACAGCGCTAAGTAATCCTAAAATAACTGTAGATGCAAAATTATAAGCCAAATTATCAGATTGTTTATTTCCTTTTTGGCCTATTTGAGCGCTCTGTGTCTGTCTTCCCCCTCCTAACAATCCTCTTTGTTCTCTTTGTTGATTTAGCCTTTCAGGCGAAGAAAATTTATCCATCATCAAATTTATTCCATCTAAATCTAATAAATCATGATCTTCTTTTTTAAAGATTACCGCCTTCGGCTTAGCTTTGTTCTCAACCAAGTCTAATATTTTTTTCCCAATCAAATTTCCTTTTTCAGTGATAATATCATAAGTGGATTTTCCCTCATGTTTTTTATGAAGGTCGAAGCCATTATCTAAAAGTAAATTTACCATTTTTACACTATCTTTACCCTTCAGATTATTGATTGCCAAAAGAAGGGCTGAGGCTCCGCTTCCATGTCTAAAATTCATATCGGCGCCCGAACCAATTAAATATTTTACGATATCAGGTTTATTGGCCATCACAGCTCCAAGGAATAAATTTAGACCTTGAGCATCAGGTTCATTAATAACATGGGTAAATTTTTCTTTGCTTGCGCCGCTATTTTTTAGAATAGTTAGGAAAATTTCAGAAGATGTCTTACCGACTATCGCATTTAAAAGATTTTGCTGATGTTTATTTTTTATTCCAATATCCAACTTTTGCCCAAGCAAAAAATCTAACTTACTGCTTTGATTGATTCTTGAGGATAAAGCAAGTTCTATGGCCGTGATTCCATCAGAAGTAGGATGATCTACAGATATCAGAGGAGAAAAATAATCATGCCATTCTTGGTATCTTTGGTTTGATTGCATGGAAGCGACATCATTCAAAACCGTCGTTAATTCTTCATCTGACAATCTCTGATCACTTTCTACTGTGCTTCGTGAAGTTAATTTGCGAAAATTATTCTTTACAAATTTCTTAAGTTCATCCTCTTTTTTTTGGTAATAAGTTCTGAATTTATCTAATTTTGTTTTGCCTTCTTGCCCTTTAATATCAGCTAATTGGGGCTGATAGTTATAAACTTTCATTTTATCAGATTTTGCTGATTTATATATAGCACTAAATCCTGTTGGATAGCTATCCAAAAAATCATCTTCTGTGGTAAAAGAAAAATCTGTAGGTTTTGTCAATATATCTTCAAAATGCTTGCTAAAGCCTTGATGATCTATGATCTCATCATCTCCGCCATGTAAGAATACAGATTGTCCACTTGCTAGATGAGTTTGAAGGTCGGGTTTCTTTAAAACTGTTCCCGCATGACAAGTTGAAATATGAAATGAAACTGGTTTTCCTTCGCCAAGATTCTCGTTTATTCCCGCTATTAATTGTCTATAATCTTCAGCAGTTCTAGGAGAAGTTATGTATCTTCCATCATCTAATCCATGCGCTAGCAAGACAACATTGTCAAATTTACCTCTATAGTTCATGCATTCCCTAATTTTATCCGGGATCGCTGGATTAAAATTTTGAACAACAAAAATCTTATCTCGATGTCTATTTAAAATTTCGATCATTTGGGGAGTCGGTTCCGAACCGTGAGCAATAAGTATTAAGCTTTTTGAAGTCATGTTTACTTTAGATAAAAGTTATTAATTATGTAGCTCTCCAACCAAGCTACTTGGCCTCGCCTTTAAAATTTTTACATTAGTAATCTGGCCGAAATATTTTTCGGCATCTTCGTCATTGGAAATATTAACGATTACAGATTGCAACCAAGGGCTTTTGCCCCAAAGTTGTTTATTGGCGGTTTTATTTTTTGGAGCTTCGCGTTCGAACATCACGGGCATCACAATTCCTTCAAACTTCTGATTAAACTCAGTTTGCTGCTGGCTTAAAAGTGTTTGAAGAATTTTTAGTCTTTCGTCTTTTATGCTTTCTGGAACTTGAATTTTAGCATCAGCAGCCGGAGTTCCTGGGCGTGGAGAATATTTGAAAGAATAGCACTGCGTGAATCCAACTTTTCTCACCAAATCTAAAGTATCTTCAAAATCTTGATCAGTTTCACCAGGAAAACCTACGATGAAATCAGATGACAAGCCAATGTCTGGAGAGCTTTTTCTAAGATCTTCAATTACTTTAAAATAATCTTGGCGAGTATGTTTGCGGTTCATCGCTTTCAAAATATTATTTGAACCAGACTGAATTGGTAAATGCAAAAATGGCATTAATTTGCTGACTTCTTTATGGGCTTGAATCAAGTCTGGTGTCATGTCACGCGGATGAGAAGTGGTATAGCGAATTCTTTCAACTTGAGGAATTTCAGCAATTTTGCGCACCAATTTAGCCAAATCTTGCACCTCACCTTTTTCGTTTAAACCGTGATAAGCATTGACATTTTGGCCGAGAAAATAAATTTCCTTCACTCCGCGCTCTACAAGTTTCAAAGCGTCTTCATAAATTTTGTGAGATTCGCGAGAATATTCAGCCCCGCGAGTGTAAGGAACTACACAAAATGTGCAAAATTTGTCGCATCCCTCTTGAACTGTGACAAAAGCGCTGGCGCCAGTTCCAGCCTTTGATTCTGGCAAAACATCAAATTTATTATTTGGAGTGAATTCTAAATTAATTTGTTTTTTCTTGTCGCGCAAAACCTTTCCAACCAAGTCGGGCAAGGTTTGATAGCTTTCTGGTCCAACAATAATATCCACAACATTTGAACGGCGGAAAATTTCTTCGCCTTCAGCTTGGGCAACACATCCAGCCACAGCAACAATCATTTGGCTGCCCTGCTCTTTCTTTTCGTCTTTGAATGGACGAAGTCGGCCTAAGTCAGAGAATAATTTTTCAGAAGCTTTTTCGCGAATGTGGCAAGTGTTTATAATCACCATGTCCGCGCCTTCTGGGGTTTCGGAAGTTTCGTAACCGATTGCTGTCATTAAGTCTTCCATGCGGTCTGAGTCAAAGACATTCATTTGGCAGCCGTAAGTTTTTATGTGTAGTTTTTTTGTCATTTTTTTGTTTCTTTGTTTAAAGCCCTCTTTGCAAAAGAGGGTGGATCAAATGCCAACGGCATTTGAGACGTTTGATTCAAAAGGTTAATCCGTTATCGATTTTAATATTTATTTTCGAGTATGTCGCGAGAAATCCTCCGTCACAACCGCTTTGTGGTTGTGCCACCTCCTTTTGCAAAGGAGGTTTAAGGTGCTTTCCAACCCGTCATTGTTACAACCTCGAAGGTGGCTTTTACAGAGCCATCTTCTTGGCTGTATTTTTTATAATAATTCTCAGAAATTTTACTTAAAAACTTTTTAGTAAAAAACTTCTTAGAGCGTTTATAAATAACATTTCCCTGCCCCATCATTTTTAAATCTTTTAGCAGATTTAAGGGATCTTTATAAAACACTTCAATCTTTTCGAAGTCAGAAATTGGGCTAACAAAGCCAGCTTTTTGAATTAAATGTGCCGCGGTTTTAACTTCAATGGTTGGCGGCAATCTTGGTGAAATTCCACCATAAATTTCATTTTCACTTTCAAACATCACAAATGCTAATTCGGATAAATTTTCTTCACCAAAAAAGCTGGCAATGAAGATGCCATTTGGCTTCAATATATCTTTAACTTGCAGCAAAAATTGCGGAATTAAATTTATATGTTGAAAATTTAGGCAAGTGACAATCAAGTCGAAACTATTTGATTTAAAAGGAAGAAACTCATCATCGGCTTTAACTTCGTTTTTAATTTTGGGGCCAGAATTATCAGAAGCAAAATCGCAAATTTCAGTTTGCACAGAAAGTTTTACTTTTTTCTTTAAGGCAATTTGTTCAGATAAATAGCCATCTCGCGACCCAATTTCTAAAACCGCATCGAAGTCGCGATTTATAAATTCCAAACTCTCAACAATTTTATTTGCAACTTCGCGTTGTAAAAAATTAAACTCATCAAATTGTTTAGCGCAGCGCGCGCGATTTTGACGCAGCAAAATACGATCAAATATCAATTCTGATTGCGGTTCTAAACTCATTTAAAGATGCGGAATTTTTTTAAGAAAATCATTGAGATATTTTTCCCCAATCAATGCCTATGTTGTAATAGCTTGATTGGACAAGAAGGCGCATTTTGTAGCAGCTGCTGGAGCAAATTGCAATTCATAACTGAGCCAAAATGCAATATTTGTTCTCACCCTTTTGAATATTTGATTGCCGAAAATTTGCTTTGCCCAAAATGCTTAGTGCAAAAGCCATCTTATGACAAAGCGATTGTGGTTTTTCGTTACAACACTGTGATTAAAAAAGTTATCGCCGACTTTAAATATCGCGACACCACTTATCTTTCTAAAAAATTTGCTAAAATTTTATTTGATCGCTGCAAAAATGAGATTGGCGCTTGCGATTTGATTGTGGCGGTTCCGCTGCATAAAAAAAGATTAAGAAAAAGGAAATTTAATCAGGCGGTAATTTTGGGAAGAGATTTGGCTAAACTTTCTGAAAAAAGATTTTTTTATGATTTGTTACTGCGAATAAAAAATACTACACCACAAGTTGAGCTAAGAAAAAAGCAGCGCCAGAAGAATTTGAAAAATGCTTTTAGGCTGAATGAAAAATATTCAAGCAATATAATTGGTAAAAAAATTTTACTAATTGATGATGTCACAACTACGGGAACAACTTTAGAAAATTGCGCTGAAATTTTAAAAAAATTTGGTGCTGCAAAAGTTGTTACATTAACAATCGCCAAAACAATTTATCGCTAATCAATCCACAAAGATATTGAATTTCTTTTTCAGGGGTTGGAATTTAGAATGTGAAAGCGGGAAGAAATCTTAAAAATTCGAAAAAATTGTTTTTAATTCATGTATAAAGAAAATCCTCAAAAGACAGTTCAGAAAGCCAAAAATAAAGCCCAGAAAAAAGCATTCACTCTGATTGAGCTTTCAATGGTTATAATCATCGCCTCACTTCTTATTTCTACTTCTCTTTCTTCATCATTAAATTCTATTAAAAATACCAAAGAAAAAATCTCTAAAGCGCGTATGGAAGAGATTTATCAAGCCTTGGGAAATTATCTTTTGGTTAATAAAAGATTGCCCTGCCCAGCTTCCTTGAAAAAAAGTAAATTAGTTGATGCTGATTATGGAACTGCGGTTGCGGTTAGCGGCGGAACTTGTGCTGGAGCTGGTGTCTATGTTAATGGTAACTATGCTTATGGAATGGTTCCCATATTAGATTTGGGATTAATGCCAGATATGGCTGAAGATGGATTTGAAAGCAAATTTTCTTATGTGGTTGATAAAAACATGGTGGCGATTTCAACCTTTGATACCTCTAACGGTTCAATAGTAGTAAAAGAAAAAAGGTCTTATGGATTAACTACAATAACTAGTAAGGCGGCTTTTGCTTTGATTAGTCATGGAAACAATCAATTAAATGCCTATCCATCAGTTTCATCTGTAAGAAACAATGATTCACCAGAAAGTGATGAAACAGGAAATAGTTTTACAATTGTGAATGATAATATAGTTCCGCCAACCGCCAATTACGATTCTAATTACTATGCAGTAGATAGTAATAATGAAAGATTTGACGATTTCATGTATTACAAAACTAAAAAACAAATGGTTCTAGATTTTGGCGCTCTTTCTATACTCTCTTGCTCATCGGCTTCATCTTCTACAAGTCTTTATGGTACTACTATAACTTGGCCTCAAGCATATTACGGACAAGTTCCTACTGCCAACACTTCTTGCCCAACCAATTGGACTAATGGAGTTTTAACTCCAACCAGAAGATGTGGTGCTTTTGGTGTTTGGGATCAAGTGATTGAGCCTTGTGCCCCTACCACTTAATATTGAAAATCTTAATAAATTTGATGCAAAATATTTATAAAAAAAATCACAAAAAGGCTTTCAGTTTAATTGAGCTTTCCATTGTTCTTTTGATCAGTTCGATCTTGATGACCGGTGCTTTGTCGATCTCGGTTAATGCTGTTAATAATGCTAAAATTAAAGAAACCAAAGATCGTATAAATAAAATATATATTGCCATGGGGCAATATTTGTTGGTCAATAAAAAACTTCCTTGCCCAGCTGAAATAAAAAAGAGTAAAACCAATGATTCAGATTATGGAGTTGCTTCCGCTGGGGATGCTTCTTGTAATAATGGTGCCAATACTTCTGCTTATACATCTGGTAATAAAGGCTATGGAATGGTTCCAGTGCAAAATTTAGGCTTGCCTCTTGATATGGCTGAAGATGGTTTTGGAAATAAATTTGCTTATATTGTTGATAAGAATATGACATCGTCCACAACTTGGGCCGCAACTGACTCCTCAATAACAGTAGTAGAAAAACCCGCAGGCACTGAAGTTAATTCAGTTGCTAATGCAGCTTTTTTTATCATTAGTTATGGAGCTAATCAAAATGGTGCCATAGGTGCTGATTCCAATGTTCAAAATACCGCTTCAACCGATTCTGATGAAATAGCTAATAGTTTGTATAGCCCTTTTGAATCAAGCAACCCGCCTACAGGAAATTTCGGTGCTAAAATCATATATTCATCAGGAAATAGTGACATATTTGACGACATTGTTTTCTATAAAACCAGATCACAAATGGGGATGGATTTTAATGCTTTAGATTATTTTAAATGTTTAAGTTATACCGTTGCAGATGTTTATGACACTACTGATATCAATTGGCCTGACGGATATTATAATCAGATTGTAGTTGCGAATACAGCTTGCCCTTCTGGATGGACTAATGGTCCTGCTAAGCCAACCAGAAGATGCGGTGCTAATATGGTCTGGAGCGATATTATTAATCCTTGCCAAAAAGACTCTTAGTTTATTATTTGATGAAAAATATGTATAATAGAAATCGCAAAACAGCTTTTAGTTTAATCGAGATTTCCATCGTTATTCTAATAAGCTCGATCTTAATGACGGGAGCTGTTTCAATCTCAGTTAATGCTGTTAAAAACGCTAAAATTAAAACCACTAAAGCGCGCATTAATGATATATACGCAGCTTTGGGACAATATTTGATAGTTAATAAGAAACTACCTTGTCCAGCTGAAATAAAATTGAGCAAAACCGATAATGCTAATTACGGTTTAGCTTCAAGCGGAGATGGATCCTGCAATAACGGCGGCAATACCTCATCTTATTCCAACAATACTGGTAATATTAAAGCTTATGGCATGGTACCCGTACAAACTCTGGGAATACCTCTAGATATGGCCGAAGATGCTTTTGGAAATAAATTTGCTTATATTGTTGATAAGAATATGACCCGCGCTGCTGGATCGGGAAATAGCTTTGAAGGTACAGAAGGAAATATGACAGTTGTGGAAAAGTCGGCAGCAACAGAAGTGAATAGTATTTCTAATGCAGCTTTTTTTATCATTAGTTACGGAGCAAATCAAAATGGCGCTATTGCTGCTGATTCAAATTTGCAAATGACTGCTTCAAGCGATGCTGATGAAATTTCCAATAGTCTTGTAGTTACGAATGAAGGAAGCAATCCACCCTTAGCCAATTTTGGAGCTAAAATAATATATTCATCAGGAAATAGTGAGACATTTGATGATATAGTATTCTATAAAACTAGGCCACAACTAGCGATGGACTTCAATATTATGGATTATTTAACCTGCCCTACTCAAACCTTTACAAATGTTTACGGTGCAAACAGTATGGCTTGGCCAGTCGGATATTATAATCAGATTATAGTGGCATCAACCACTTGTCCTTCTGGATATACTAATGGCCCTGTGAGACCAACTAGAAGATGTGGCGTTAATGGAACTTGGGGAGAAATAATCAATCCTTGTCAACAATAATTAGGTTTTATGTTTAAAAAAACCAAAAAAAGCACTAAGTCTTATAGAGTTATCGGTAAGGCGATATGTCTCATCTTTTACCAATTATCTTTTCTTTAAAAATTAATTCTTGAACTTTAAAAGGTTTTTTTTCTAAGTTCTTTACTTTGCTGACTTTAGAAAATAAAAACTAAAAATAATGTTAAAAAATCGCCTTAAAAAATTCCTCAGAGCCTTTAGTCTTATTGAGCTTTCGGTCGTTATTATGATTTTATCGGTGGTAACAGCCGGCTTTTTATCAACCTCGGTTAGTAGCCAAAATAATGCTAAACTAAGATCGTCCAATGACAATATTCCCATCATATATAAAGCCTTAGGAAAATATTTACTAAGCAATAAAAAACTTCCTTGTCCGGCCTCACTAAAAGAAATAAGAATTTCCTCAACAACTTACGGAACTGCTGCTACGGCTACAGATTGTGTGGCTGCTGGTGTTTATAAATCTACAAGTCAGGTTAATATAGTTTATGGAATGGTTCCGATTAAAGATCTTCAACTAGATAGTAAAATTGCTGAAGATGCTTATGGAAATAAGTTGATATATGTTGTTGATAAAAGACTTACCAGAACTGACCAATCTCTGAATAGTTTTGAAGATAATGTGAGTAACACAACTATTATTCAAATTAATGCCAATGGTTCTGCTGTTACAACTGCGGCTTTATTTGCGATTATCAGTCGCGGTAATAACGGACTTGGATCTTTCAATGCTAACTCAGCTTCTATGGGAACGGCTTCTACAATTTCGGAAGAATTAGGTAACGACCTTACTTCTATTAATGACGGAGCTTCTCCTCCAACATCGACTTTTGACAATATTTTTTCAGCCAGCTCAAACAACGGATCTTTTGACGATATAGTTTTTTACAAAACCAGAGATCAATTATTTGACGAATTAAATCTTTGGTCACTTATTCCATGTGCTGCCGGTGCTGCTGAAACTCTTTATTGCGGAACTAGCTTCACTTGGCCAAAAGCTTATTACGAACAGGTAGTTTCTGCCAATCAAACTTGTCCTTCTAATTGGAATTCTCCTCAAAAACGCCCTACTAAAAAGTGCGGTAAAAAAGGTGTTTGGGAAAGTGTCGTTGATCCATGTACTACCTCTGATGCAGGAGCTGCGGTTTGTTGGGTTGGATATTGCACCAAAACCAGCACTTATGGAAGTGGCTCTATAGATGCCTCATATTCTGCTGGAAAAGTTGCGCCAGGAACTGTTATTACTTTGTCTTGTAAAAGTGGCTATTCAAAAGCTATAGATGGCGGCACAAGTGGTTCTTATGCTAACGAATGTGGTGTAAATTCTTACTCTTACGACAGAACCAATGTTGCGCCTACCGTAACTTGTAATAATGGTTCTTGGAGTGGCGTTTCAAATGATTGTACCGCTTGCAGAGGTTGCACGGGATATTCTGGATATGATCAAAATCCTGGAATCAGTCAATCCATGAGCTGTAATAGTTACTCTACTAATCTTGCTACAATTATTAGTGAATGTAAAAATATCGGCCTATCAGTTAATAATGGTTCTACGATTAATATAGGTCATACACACTCCAGAAGATGTAAATCTGGTGGCAACAATGTCTGCAACGAAAGAAATGTCTGTGCAGCTGCAACTGTTAAATGTTTAGATGGTAAATTCTATTATCAAGGTAGCGCAAGTCATAGTTTAGGAGGCGATGATTCATGTGATCGCGGAAATGGTTATTATAATTGTGGCAGCAGTTCACAAAGTTGTGGTGGCTAAAACTTCTCTTCCCATCGCCTTTGATTAACTATAATAAAAAAGCCCTCTTTGGAAATTTCCAAGGAGGGCTTTTTTGTCCAAATTATGTCTAACTGTAATCTCGAACTTTATTGAGAGATCTGATGATTCTTAATACCTTAATACCAAAGCTCATGAGATCTCTCACTAAAGTTCGAGATGAAAGTTGTTTAAAGCAACTCATCCAAAATTTTCTGCGAACTTAAATACCAAGCATCAGCGTCGCTATTGAACTTACTTTGATTAAAACGACGATTAAAAACTCTAGTCAAATGCTGCATTTCTAAATCAAATTCATAGCTAAAATTAGATATTTTATAACCAAATTTTGCTAAATCCTTTCTGATTTGAGAGATTTTAGAGTCTTTATTTCCTAAGACAAAAAGCATTTCATCTTCCCAATCTTCTAAAGAATTTTTTGAATAAATTCCCACGCCATTTTCAGCTAAAAATTTCCAATCAAATAAATGCGAAGGATCTTGTTTGCGATCTAGTAAATGGCGTTTCGCAGAATCTTCAATTTGGTCTGAATAATAAGCAATGTCGCTGTGACCAACAATGTTGCTATTCTCAATAGCATATTTCCCTATTAAATATTTACACAATCCAAGGCCAGATTGCATTTGCTGTTGCGTAAATTCTTTTTCAAAAGGTGCAGAGTTAATAAATTCAATACCAATTGAACATTTATTTAAACCCACAACTCCTTTCCAGAAGCTAATTCCAGCATGATAAGCGATATTATTTTCTTCCACCAATTCAAATATTTTTCCATCTTCAGCAATTAAAAAATGGGCGCTAACTTTATGCTCTTCAAATTGCTCAATTGCGTGTTCCACAGAATTAGCTTCAACATGATGTAAGACCAAAAAATCAATTTTTCTTGGGTCTTTAACAATATCAAAAAACTCTTTAAATTTTTTACTTCTCTTAATAGTTAAAATGGTCATAAACAAATTTTGACATTAAAATTCTAAAAACTAGTTTGAACCATACTCGTTCTCATAAGTAGATAGTTGATCACACATGATAATCGGATAAATTGATTGGGTAAGAAAATTTTCTGCCTTAATCACTCCACTTATGTATTCTTTTTAACTTAATAATCATCTTTAAAAATGGCCTTAAAAAAAGACGCAACAAAAACTACTTCAAAAGCTGCTACAAAAAATGTAGAAGTTAGATCTTCAAAAGATACAGAAGCACTTCTTTTCCACTCACAAGGCCAACCAGGAAAAGTTGCAATGCATGCCATTAAACCACTTAACACTCAACGCGATTTAGCTTTAGCTTATTCACCGGGGGTGGCGATTCCTTGTTTAGAAATTCAGAAAAACCCTGATCTAGCTTATGAATATACATCAAAAGGTAATTATGTTGCAGTAATTTCAAATGGTACTGCGGTGCTTGGACTTGGCAATCTTGGTGCTTTAGCTGGCAAACCAGTTATGGAAGGAAAATCAGTTTTATTCAAAAGATTCGCTGATATTGATTCAGTTGATATTGAAGTTGCTACTGAAGATGCAGAAGAATTCATCAATGCTGTAAAATATTTAGGACCAACTTGGGGTGGTATTAATCTTGAAGATATTAAAGCCCCAGAATGTTTTATCATTGAAAGCAGACTTCGTGAAATGATGGATATTCCAGTTTTTCACGATGATCAACATGGTACCGCAATCATTTCTGCAGCAGGTATAATCAACGCTTTACACATTTCGGGCAAAAAATTTAAAGATATTAAAGTTGTAGTTAACGGTGCCGGAGCTGCAGGTATTGCTTGTCTAGAGCTTTTAAAAGCCATGGGTCTTCCGCATGACAACGCAATTCTTTGCGACACAAAAGGCGCAATTTACAAAGGCAGAACTGATGGAATGAATCAGTGGAAAACTGCGCACGCTGCGAACACTAAAGCTCGTACTTTAGCTGACGCGATGAAAGGTGCGGATGTATTTTTAGGTCTTTCAGTTAAAGGTGCGGTTACTCGTGATATGGTAAAATCAATGGCGAAAAACCCAGTGATTTTTGCAATGGCAAATCCAGATCCAGAAATTACCCCTGAAGAAGTTCACGCTACTCGCTCGGACGCGATTGTGGCAACTGGTCGTTCTGACTATGAAAACCAAGTGAATAATGTAATGGGCTTTCCTTATATTTTCCGTGGTGCTTTAGATGTGCGCGCTTCAACTATTAACGAAGAAATGAAAATCGCTGCAGCAAAAGCAATTGCTGAACTTGCTCGCGAACATGTTCCTGATGAAGTTATCAAAGCTTACGGTGGCCGCGATATGAAATTCGGTCCGCATTACATCATCCCTACTCCATTTGATTCTCGTTTGATCAGTGTTGTTCCAGTTGCAGTTGCTAAAGCTGCAGTTGAAACAGGTGTTGCGAGAAAGCCAATTAAAGATTGGGATGCTTATAAAAGACAATTACAAGCAAGACGCGATCCTACAGTGAACAGTCTTAGCATGATTTTTGAAAAATTAGAAAGATCTCCAAAAAGAGTTATATTTGCTGAAGGTGAACAACCGGAAATCATCCGCGTTGCTGCAATGTGGCGTGATAATGGTTACGGCACGCCAATTTTGATCGGTAAAAAAGAGCGCGTTTTAGCTAATATGTCTGAAGCAAATATAAGCCCTGAAGGCATCAAAATTTATAATGCTTCAATCTCTGACGATAATGCAAAATATACAGATCACCTTTATGCAGAATTACAAAGAAAAGGAGTTTTATATTCTGACTGCGCTAGAATGGTAAAAAATGATCGTAATGTTTTCGCCGCTTCAATGCTTTCTTGCGGCGATGGTGATGCTTTGATTACTGGTTTAACCAGAGGATATCGCAAAACTCTTACTGATGTTTGGCAAGTTATTAAAAATAAAAAAGGCAAAATTCTTTTAGGAATTTCGATGGTTATTTCTAAAGGCAAAACCATTTTTATTTCAGACACTGCTTGTTCAGAACTTTCTTCATCAGAGCATTTAGTTGATGTGGCAATTCAAACTGCAGATAAAGTTCGTCAAATGGGTTATGAACCTAGAGTTGCTTTCTTGTCATTCTCAAATTTTGGCAGCGCTTTAAAAACCGAATCTGGAAGAGTTAAAAAAGCCGTTGAATTGCTTGATGGCATGAAAGTTAATTTCGAATATGACGGCGAAATGACTGCTGATGTGGCTTTAAGCATGGATAAAATGTCTAGATATCCATTCTGCCGCTTAACTGCTCCAGCAAATATTTTGATTTGCCCAGGTTTACATTCGGCTTCAATCGCGACTAAGTTGCTTGAAGCGATTGGCGATTGCACAGTTGTAGGGCCAATTTTGAACGGTTTTGAAAAGTCTGTGCAAATTGTTACTATGAGATCTTCGATTAATGATATTTTAAACATGGCGGCTATTGCTGCCACTGATACTAAATAAATTTTTGTTTATTTAACTTAAAAAATTTGCAATTTTATGTCAGGAAAAGAAGGTGGAAGTATAGATCAAGGAGCAATTCTTGCATCAATGAATGAAGCATCTAGTAAAACATCGAACCCAAGAACTGCAGTTAGTCATGGAGATGGTAGCATGATTGGTTGTGAGAATATTATAAGTGGCAGTGTTAGTCAGGGAATGGAAAAGATGGGTGGAAGCCTAGATTTTGGTGTTGGTGGTAATATAGACCATGTTGGCCCTATTGCTGCTATAGGAAAAGAAAATGCAATGGGGAATATTACTAGAAGTTTAGAAGGCAAAGGTGCGCTTGGTATGGCTATGCAAAATGCCGAAGGAATTGGGACGGCAAGTGGTTATGGAGATGCCTCTATGAGCAAAATAAGTCCAGGTCCACAATTAAATGCTGAAGCTGGCCATGGCCTAGTTGGACAAGGACAAAGTCATTAATAATTTATGAAAAAAGAAGAAAATTTACAGAAATCAGGATGTGGCAATGAAAGCTGTGAATGTGCTGCGCCGAAAGATAGGGAAAAAGAAATTCAGGCTGCGAAAGATAAGATAATAGCTGATAAGAAGATTTTAGATCCTACTCATTTTGGTGATTGGCAGATTGGTTGCAGGACGATTGATTTTTAGGTAAAATTCCACAACCTCCGGTTGAGCGGAGTCGAAACCAGCGGAAGGTTCCTGCGGGAGAGTTTATAAAGTCGGCAGCAAGAGCATCCGCTGGTTTCGACTCCGCTCAACCGGCGGTTAGGAAATTTCCGATTACTACCTCAAACTCCCTAGCAACTTATCATAAGAAATAACTTCTTTCACCTTACCTATCGCTGCAAATGTTGGTTTTGAACCGATAAAGATTTTCTCAGCCAATTTTGTCACATCCGATTTTTTCACCGCACAAACTTTATCCAAAATTTCTTTATCAGGAATTGCACGGTTAAAAGATAAAATATCAGAACCTAATCTTTGCGATCTGCTATTCGTGCTTTCTTTTGACATTAACAAGCTGGCTTCATATTGAGTCCTCACTCTTTGCAATTCTTTATCGGTAATTTTTTCGCAGATTTTTAAAATTTCTTTGCAAGTTGTAGTCAGCAATTCATTGGTTTTTTCTGGTGTTGTGCCAGCGTAAATTCCAAAAATTCCTGAATCCAAATAAGTAGAATTGAAAGCGTAAATTGAATAAGCAAGGCCGCGGCTTTCGCGCACTTCTTGGAATAATCTTGATGACATTCCGCCACCTAAAATCATGGCTAAAATTTGAGATGTGTAATTATCTTTATGCAACGCAGACAAGCCTTTAAAACCTATCACTAAATTAATTTGCTCAAGCTTTTTTTCTTTTCTGAAATCACCACCCAAATATTTAGCTTCTTCTAAAGGCTTGATTTTGGCTGTTCCAAGAGAAACGAAATATTTCTCAGCATATTTTACTAAGTCTTTTTCTTTAATTGCACCAGCCGCCACTAGTGTGATATTTGAATAGTTATATTGCTTGGCAATGTAATCTACAAAATGATCGCGACCAAATTTTTTGATGTTTTTTACTGGGCCCAAAATTGAGCGGCCCAAAGCTTGTTTTGAGTAGGCGGTTTCTTGAAAATAATCAAAAATAATATCGTCTGGCGTGTCGTTGGTCATGGCAATTTCTTGTAAAATAACGCCGCGTTCTTTTTCTAGTTCTACAGTGTCAAAGGTAGAGTTTTGTAGGATGTCAGCCAAAAACTCAACCGCAAATTCGGCATGTTGTTTTAGAACTTTTACATAATAAACAGTTTTGTCTTTTGAAGTGTAAGCATTGATGCGGCCGCCGATGCCTTCAAATTCTTCAGCAATTTGGCGCGCGCTTCTGGTTTTGGTTCCTTTGAAAGCCATATGTTCAAGGAAGTGAGAAATGCCGTTGATTTCTGGAGTTTCGTTGCGGCTGCCAGTGTTGACGAATACGCCGACGGAGACGGTTTCTACCTCTTTCATTTCATCGGTGGCAACTCTTAGGCCGTTTTTTAGAGTGGTGATTTTTTGGTCTTTGGACATTTTTTGTTTTTTTGTTGGTTGATTATAAAAAGTTCTCAATTCTAAAGCTCCTCCTTTTCAAGAAGGGGTTGGGGTGGTTATTCTCACGGTAAAGATTTGAGCAAGTCTCAAACTTTCTCCATCAAACTTTAATCCGAGTGCGAGAATAACCACCCCCAGCCCCTCCTTGAAAAGGAGGGGAGCTAATAAAGATTCCCTCCTTGAAAAGGAGGGGAGCTAATAAAGATTCCCTCCTTGATAATTGCTTTAGCAATTACAACTCACTCAAA
>Ga0114975_10000910_pt1 | contig 21659 bp, 20 predicted proteins | sample S_130626_EF_Meta_FD_87031 | JGI IMG/M metagenome (GOLD analysis project Ga0114975, IMG submission 87031) | Freshwater microbial communities from Lake Simoncouche, Canada to study carbon cycling - S_130626_EF_MetaG | ecosystem: Environmental > Aquatic > Freshwater > Lake | place: Lake...
ATAAAAATAAATAATGAAAATATATTTCACAAACTATTCAGATTATAATTATAGTGAACAGCAAAATGCTTTAAATTTATTGGCAAAAAATGAAGGTATTTTTGATGATATAGTTCCATATACAAGAGATTTTATTGAAAATACTACATTTTATTCTGAATCTAAACATATTTTAGATCAAAAAAGAGGCGGCGGTTTTTGCTTATGGAAGCCGTATATCTTATTGGATTTATTGAGCAAGATAGAAAATAATGATGTCATTTTTTATATGGATTCTGCCGATGTATTTTTATCTGGAATTGAAATATTTTTAAAAAATTATATGCAAAATCATGATATTATGATAACTGCTGGATCTTTTAAAAATAGTATGTACACAACTAGGAAATGTTTTGAATTAATGGACTGCAATTATGAAAAATATATAAATTTTACTCAAATAGAAGCTGGTATTCTATGCATAAAAAAAACAGATTTTTCAATAAAAATTATTAATGAATGGCTTTCTTTTTGTAAAAATGAAAATATTATAACCGATATTAATAATAATGATAATAATTATGAAGATTTTGTTGATAATAGATACGATCAAAGTATTTTGACAAATTTAGTTGTTAAATATAATATACCAACCACTAATGAAATAAGAAATTATACAACATGCAATATAAATGATTAGTATAAATTTAACAATACACAATAAAGATTTCTTAATAGAAAATGTTTTAAATTCTATAAAAAATTTAACACATAATGAATACGAGATTATCGCAGTTCTCGATGGATGCACAGATAATAGCGAAATCATAGTTAATGATTTTTTTTCAAGAAACAGCCACATCACTCATAAGATATTATACGCGCCGAATATATTTGAAACCAAATCAAATAATTTAGCTGCAAAAAATAGTAATGGAGAATATCTTATTATTGTTCAAGATGATATGATCGTAAACGAAGAGGGGTGGGACAAAAGATTATTAAAACCATTTGTATTCGACGATATATTTGCAGTGACGGCGAGAACCGCTCATAACTGGATTGTCAATCATAATTCAATAAACATAAACGATAAATTCGATAGAGATGACTGTTGGAGCGATGTTATAAACCATGTAGAACACGCTAGTATCGACAATCTAGGAAGAGATATCTTCGGTATAAGAAGTTGTGTTAATAGGGGTCCATTAGCAATAAGAAAAGATATATTTGATTTGATGAATGGATTTGATGAAGAGTTCTGTCCACAAGACAGCGATGATCATGATTTTTGTTATAGAGCGAATAAAAAAACAGGAATGCTGTGTGGTTGCTATCCAATAAATTATATATCGCAGAATGAATGGGGAGGCACAAGAGAAAACGGACAAACAAAATCTTGGATGTTAAAAGCTAATCAAAAAAATTCAAAAACATTATTTAATCGACATAAAGAAATGATGTCAGACTCTAAAAGAATTGTTCAAAACAGAAAATTAATATGAAAAAATTCTCAGACTTATTTAAAAATGATTTCTATCAAAAAATGCTTACTCCCAATGGCAGTAATCCTGTTAGAAATAGAGCGGATTCTTTTCTTAAAGTCTTCGAAATTCTAGAATCGAAAAATCAAAACTATTTTACAATTGTTGAAACAGGATGCATGAGATCAGATCATGGCCATTTATGTTTTGGCGATGATGGATGCAGCACTTATATATTTGATAAATTTGTAAATTTTTATGATGGGAAAGTTATATCTGTAGATATTTCATTAGAAAATTGCAAACATGCCCAAAATTTAGTTTCATCTAAAACTCAAATTATTAATAATGATTCTGTAGATTTTTTATGGAATTTAGATATTAATGAAAATATTGATTTCTTATATCTTGATTCTTTTGACGTATCAAGAGATAATCCACATCCTTCACAATTACATCATATAAAAGAATTATGCGCCGTCATTTCTAAATTAAAAAAAGGATGTATTATTGTTATTGATGATCACAACGCTTATTTTGATAATTGCGCTGGCAAATCTCAATACGTAAAAGATTTTATGGAAAACATTAAAGCTGAATTAATTTTTGAAGATTATCAAATAGGATGGGTTTTATGAAAAATACAATACTTTATCTATTAAATAATACAGAAGAGGATAAAGCTACTTTTATTAAAAGTTTAGATTTATTATATAATAACTATTTACAAGACTATCCTTGCGATATCGCTTGTTTTCATGAACCAGATTTTTGTAAAAATGAAAAAAATAATTTGAAAATTAAATATCATTTTCTAAATATAAATTTTCATGAAATAGAATTTAAAGCGCCTAATTATCCAGAAGAAATAGCATCGCAAATTTTAGAATATTTCCCGCATCCAGAAGAAATTTGGCAGCAAAGAGGACATAAAGGATTTACTATGGGATATAGACATATGTGCAGATTTTTTGCTGGACAGTTCATGAATTTAGAATGCCTATCTGAATATAAATATATATGGAGGCTGGACACTGATTCTTTTATTTTAAATAAAATTAACTATAATGTTTTTGAAAGAATGAAATCTTCTAATTCTATATATGGGTATATCAATATCCAACACGATCATATTGGGGCGATTAAGAATTTATGGGAAACATGCAAAAATTATTTCTCTGAAGAAAATTTAATTTTTAAATCAGAAAACAAAAATAAACATTTCAGAAGAGTATATTATTCAAATTTTGAAATATTTGATATGGAATGGTTTAAAGCGAAACCTTATCAAGATTTTTATAATTATTTAGATTCTACTGGAGGGATATACATTAATAGATGGGGAGATCATGTCATTAGATATTTAGGGTTAAATGCTTTAGAAAATAAAGAAAAATTTTTATTTTTTAATGATATAATCTATGAACATGGAGCTATATACCATAACAATTAAATAATAAACACTTATTAATAAGTAAATAAATTAATAATTATTTTTATTGCATTAAGATTAATATATTATATTATATACAAGAATGAAAAAATTATATGAACATAGCGAAAATAAATTTTCTCAATTTGGAGAAGATGGAATTATAAAGGAAATTTTGAATATTTTAAATATTAAAAATGGAGTCACATTAGAAATAGGAGCTTGGGATGGATTCTATCTTAGCAATACAGCTAATTTATGGTCAAATAATAAACAATTTAAAGGAATTTTAATTGAAGGCTCAAATGTATTCGATATTCAATCACTTAAAAATAAATATGACAATATTCATTGTTTAAAAGAATTTGCATCTTTAGATAATCCTCTAGAATCAATGATTGATAATTGTGACTTTAATGTAACAAATGATAATTTTGTTCTTGCATCAATTGATATTGATGGTGATGATTTAAATGTTGCAAAAAGCATGGGAAAATATAAACCTATTATTTTAATAATTGAGCCAAATGGATATATCACAAAAGATAATAATTTAAATCCAGAAGGTAATTGTGTTGAATTTTTAATAGAATCTATATGCCCATTAGGTTATGAATTTATCGGTATGTCTGGATTTTTAAATAAAGAATCTGGAAATCTTCTCTTCATAAGAGAGGATTTTAAAGATAAATTTCCAATAGTCCAATTGAATTGGTTAAAAAGGGGAATATTAACGACAAATGGAATAGAATTTACTAATTAATATAATAGATTATATGAGTTTAAATAATATTAAAGAAAAGTATTTTGGAAAAAAAATAGATCATATGGATATTTTAAATATTGAAGACGCATTTAGAATTTCTATTGGAAAGAAATCAATAATTGTCACAGGAGTAACTGGGCAAGATGGTAGCCATATGGTTGATTATCTTTTAGCTAATACGGACTATGAAATTTTTGGATGCGTTCGTAGGCTTAGCGTTTATAATCATAAAAATATTTCTCATATCAATAATGAGCGTTTTCATTTGATTAATTTCGACCTTACTGACAGCCATTCAATTTCGAGAATCATTGAAAAGATCAAACCAGACTATTTTATTAATTTAGCAGCTCAAAGTTTTGTGGGCAGCAGTTGGGATTTCGCCCATCAAACTTGGGAAACGAATTCAACTTCCACTCTTCATATCCTTGAAGCAATTAGACTTTATCATCCCACCTGTAGGTTTTATCAAGCTGGCTCCTCAGAAGAGTTTGGCGACGTATCATACGTTCCTCAAGACGAGAAGCACCCATTGCGCCCAAGAAGCCCATATGGAGCATCTAAGGCGGCATCAAGACAGCTTGTCAAGGTCTGGAGAGAGTCGTATAATCTTTATGCTATTCAAGGTTGGCTTTTTAATCACGAAGGAACTCGCAGAGGCGAAGAATTTGTTACTCGTAAAATAACAAAAGCCGTCTCCCGTATTAAAAAAGCTCTGGATCACGATCAGCAATTTGATTCGCTTCAATTGGGAAATATTGATGCTCAAAGAGATTGGAGCGATGCCGAAGATTTCGTCGGAGGAATCTGGCTGATGCTTAATCAACAAGAACCAAAAGAATATGTGCTATCTTCAAATGAAACACACACAATCCGCGAATTCGTTGAACTTGCATTTGAAGCGGCTGGAATTCAAGGCTATTGGGTGGGGTCGGGATTAAATGAAATGTTCTTGCAAAAAGAAACGGAAAGAGTATTGATGACGATCAATGAAAAATTTTATCGCCCCGCCGAAGTCGAACTTCTTCTTGGCGATTCGACCAAAGCTCGTCAAGAGCTTGGATGGACTCCTAAAACTTCTTTTCAAAATTTAGTTGACAAAATGGTTTCTGCGGACATACTATCTCTTGATGGCGAAGAGTAAGATCAACAAAAAACACATACTCGCACGACTCACGCTTGTCCCCGCAAAGGATAAGCGTTTGTTTTACATGCGAGAAATGAAGTTTTTAAACGACTTGTGCGAACGATATTCGCTTGAGTTCATGGACATTGTTTCCTTTGACAAGAAGTTTGATTCGCTAGCCTATATAGTTTGCGGCAAGCTGGAAGAAACAATGGACAAAAAGTTTAGAGCATTTAATTTTAAAGTTGACTTATCTAAGTATAGCGATTACGATATAGGAGAAAAGGTGGGCGAAGACTCTACGGCGCAGAAGAAAATTAAATCATTAAAAGACTTTTTAGATGGCAAGAATTAAACAAGAAAAAAATAAAGAAGTATTGAGCTCCAGCTCCGTTTTAGGATCGTTCTTAAAGCAAAACTCGGAAGATCACTATAACTTTGAGGAAGAGATCGACTATAAAGTTTCCAGCGGTTCCCTGCAATTAGATTTGCGGCTAGGCGGAGGACTATGCCCAGGTTTACACAGATTTTGCGGAATGAATGAGGGAGGTAAAACGAGCGCAGCGCTGTCATTCATGAAAAACTTTTTAAGCTCAGTTCCAAATTCAAAAGGCTTTTACATTAAAGCGGAAGGCCGTCTCGGTAAAGAGATGAGAGAGCGATCTGGCATTAATTTTGTTTTTAATGCAGAAGATTGGAAAGTCGGCACTTGTTTTGTATTTGAAAGCAACATCTATGAAACTGTTGTCGCCGCAATGCGAGAGCTTGTCACTAAAAACGAAGAAGATTGTCGCTATTATTTCCTGCTTGATTCTGTCGATGGTCTAATCACTAAGGGAGATCTTGACAAGGGTTTTGAGGACTCTAACAAGGTGGCTGGCGGAGCGGTTATCGCGGCCAATTTCATGAAGCGTCTTTCGATTGCCCTCGCCAAGAGAGGACACATGGCGGTATTTATCAGCCAAGTTCGCGCAGACATTAAGCTCGACCCTTACTCAAAAGCCCCAGTGAGACAAACAACCGCTACGGGCGGAAACGCTCTGCTGCATTTTGCAAATTTCATTCTTGAATTTGAACCTCGATACAAGGGAGACTTGATTCTTAAAAATCCTTCAGACAAAACAATTGACGCTGTAAATAATCCCATCATTGGGCATTTTGCCAAGGTGACTGTCAAAAAATCACCAAATGAAAAGACAAACTTAACCATATCCTATCCAATTAAATATGGTAGGATCAATGGCAATTCGATTTGGATTGAGAAGGAAATTGTTGATCTGCTGCTTCTATGGGAATTTATTGTCAAGGGCGGCTCGTGGTATACTGCTACGGAAGAATTTGAAGAACTTCTCGCCGAAAACTCTCTCCTTCCTATGGGGAAGGTGCAAGGACTAGATTCCGTGTTTAGTAAAATCGAACAAGATCAAGCCCTGAGTCAGTTTCTGATAAGCTACTTCAAGAAAGCAATTTGCGATGAAGTTTAAAACCATTAACGGTTCTACTGCGGAACTTAAAAACGCCAAAAGATACTTAATCAAGTGGAGAGGCAAGAGTCGTAGCAAATTTCAACTATCAGTGAAGCAGTTTCTTTTTCCATATTGGAAAAACGATATTGTCTTCGAGGAATTTAAGCTTGTCGGAACTCGTCTGTCTTTTGATTTTTACAACGCAAATAAAAGAGTTGCCGTAGAAGTTCAGGGCGGGCAGCATACCAAATACGTTGAATTCTTTCATGGCAATCGTTTTCAATATCTCCAACAATTAAAAAGAGATGAAAAGAAATTAAAATTCTGCGAGGCGAACGAAATCGTCCTTGTAGAAATTTATCCCAAGGACGAAATTAACGAAGAGCTTTTTTTATCGTTCGGAACGATTTTGTGATTGACAGCTTAGCAAAAAAGATTATCCTAAGCTAAGCATGATATACAACTTAGAACTAGAAAAACAACTTTTGGCGGCGCTCATTAAAGAGCCCGAAAGCTACTGTGAGATTTCGAACTTTATTAGCCATAAGGATTTCTATAGCGAAGACTCTGATCTTCATGGTTCTATTTTCACGGTGATCAAGCAAGCGATTGATACTGGAGACCAAATTGATGAGATCATTGTCGCGCAAAGAGTGTCTTCGCTTGGATTGTCTTTTGAGGACAGATTGAATCCTGCTGATTATATCCGTTCGCTTGCCATGCGCAAAGTCCCGAATGGTAATTTAATCAAGACAGCCAAAGAACTGAAGAAGTTCACCATTCGCAGAGAGCTGTATGAATCTGCTCAAGATATTGCGCGGAAAATGAAGTCTATCGCTCCAGAGTCGAGCTATACTCAGATCATCGGAGCGGCAGACGATTCGTATAATTCACGCATCAATCTTTATGAGATTGGTAACGATACCCCTGAAAACATCTATGATGAGATGGAGGCATTGATTGAGGAGCGCGGCAACAATCCTATTACCGAATTTGGTATGATGGGTCCTCATGAAAAGATCAATGAGATATACGGCTCTCTGCTTAGACCAGGAAATATTACAGTTATCGTAGCGAGGTCTGGTGTAGGTAAGACTCAATGGTGCATGGATTATAGCACCAAAGTCTCTATGAAATACGGAGTTCCCGTGTTGCATTTTGATAACGGCGAAATGAGCAAAGAAGAGCTCATTATGCGTCAATGTGCAGCCATCTCAGGAGTTCCCATGCACCTGCTTGAAACTGGCAACTGGAGAAAAGCTGGCGCTGATGTGGTAACTAAAGTGCGCTCTACTTGGGCGAAGGTCAAAGACCTCAAATTCTACTACTATAACGTTGGTGGTATGGACGTTGACGCAATGATTAAAGTTCTCAAGCGATTCTATTATGCAAAAGTTGGTCGCGGCAATCAAATGATTTTCTCATTCGACTATATCAAAACAACTTCTGAAGCTAGCGGCGGTAAGAATGAGTGGCAAGTTGTCGGTGAAATGGTGGATAAATTCAAGAAGTGTATTCAAAAAGAAATTCTTCACGAAGGCGATCCGATCATCCCAATGATAACCTCTGTGCAATCTAACAGAAGCGGTATTACCAATAACCGTCAATCACAAAACATTGTTGACGATGAAAGTATCGTGTCGCTATCTGACCGAATCACACAATTCTGTTCTCACATGTTTATTCTTCGTAATAAAACTGCCGATGAAATTGAAACAGAAGGTCGTAATTTCGGCACTCATAAAATCATCAATGTGAAAGCTCGACATCTTGGCAAGGATATTGCTGGAGCCGTAGAGCCTGTGCGTATTGGAGATACTCTGCGCAAGAACTTTATCAATCTTGAGTTCCATAATTTCTGCATTACTGAAAAAGGAGACCTGCGAGATATCGCTCGTATCGCGGAAGGGGGAATGGACTTAGAAAATGATGAATCAGACGACACACCAAACTTCAATTGATCCTGTTTCAATCAGGCCGACTCTTGAAAAGATCGGTTATCGCTTGATTGATTGCGGAAATCATTGGCGCACAAAAGCTCTATATCGGGGCGGCGATAATGAAAGTGCCGTCTGCATCTATAAAAACACAGGAGTATGGAGTGATTACGCGCAAGGCAGTCAAAAATTTCCTTTTGAAAGACTCATCAAATTAACCTGTGGATCAGACGCTCAAACAATTAAAAAAATTCTTTCTTCAATTAACAAGTCGGAAGAGTATATATACACCCCAAAACAAACAATCGAAATGGACGCAATCTATCCAGAATCAATACTAAACAATCTATTTCCGAATTTCTCTTTTTATAAAAGAAAGGGACTATCGGAAGACACTTTAAATTTTTATAAAACTGGGCTCGCGCAGTCTGGCAAGATGTATCGCCGAATGGTTTTTCCAATTTATAATGAATACAGTCAAATCGTTGGTTTTAGCGGCAGAAAGACTGACGTTGATAATGACAAAATTCCCAAATGGAAACATATCGGTAAAAAAAGAAATTGGATTTATCCAGCTTATATTCCAGCCGAAGAAACTGTTGATTCTGTTATTCGCAAAACAGGAGAAGTTGTAATTGTCGAAAGTATTGGAGACAGCATGGCGCTTTTTGAATCTGGAGTCAAAAACTCGCTAGTCTCTTTCGGTCTAGGATGTCAACCTATCATGCTATCATATCTAAGCTCTTTTTCGGTAAAGAGAATTGTCATAGCTGGTAATAACGATTCGGATGGAGAGAACCATGGCTACTTCGGAAGCGTCAAAACACTGCTGAATCTTTTGCCGTATTTTGATTTTAATTGTATTGAGATTAATCTTCCGCCAGAAAATCATAACGATTTCTCAGACGCATTTACTTCTGGATTAGATCTTAAAAAATGGTATAATACGCCAGTAGACCGATCTCAATTTATCAAGCAGCTAGTAACTTTCGTTTCCGCTAATAAGCAGAAATTTAAAGAAAAAGAACTATCTGCATTAAGAAAGATCTTGAAATCCTTATGAGTGAGCCAAAAAATTCATTATCCGCAAGCAGAATTAAAACGCTACAGTCTTGTAGCTGGATGTATTATGCGAAGTATGTTCTAGGCGTTCCAGATAAATCAAATGACGGCGCGAGTCGAGGCACAGTATGCCACCTAGTATTCGAAGTTCTTGGTGATCGTCGTAGAAAAAAAACCTACGATAAAATCATTAAAAAACAAGATCCTTTCGCGGTCAAGTCGATTGAGAAACTAATCTTCAAACATGCGAAGCGTCTATCTGTAAATGACGACGACAATATTGAATTGATTAAAAAAATGATACTCAATGGACTCATGTACGACTTCTTTGGTCTGACCGCTGGCAAACCATCGCTAGCTGTATCAGAACAAGACTTTGATATTGTCGTTAATGACGGCAAATTTAAATACAAAATCAAAGGATTTATCGACAAGCTTTTTCTTTACAAGAATAAAAAATTCGCATTAATTCGCGACTTCAAAACCAGCCGCGAAACATTCAAGGGAAAAGATGTCAAAGACAACTTGCAAGATTATATGTATAGTCTTGCTGTGAAACATCTATTTCCCGAATTCTCGAATAGAGCAAGCGAGTTTTTATTTTTAAAGTTTGAGTTGGACGACTCCAAAAATTCAGGAGTTATTAAAATGGCTCCGATTACCGATGACGACCTAGAAGGTTTCGAGCATCAGCTTACGGCGATTCAAGAATATTTGGACAACTTTTCCGAAAAAGACGCTCGCTCTAATTTCGCCGCGAGACAGCCCTACCCAACAGACAAGACGTTCAGCGGACCATTGTTGTGCGGATTCGCAAAATATCCAGATCAACTCAAGCTTGATGGAACGCCTATGTGGGCTTGTTCTTGCAAATGGCCTTTTGATTATTTCGTCGCCCTCGATGAGAATGGCAAGCAGTTAAAATCATATTTTAATGAATCGGATGTTCCAGAGGGGCAGAAATACGAAAAACGACACTACCAAGGTTGTCCTAGTCACATAAAAAGAACTTGACAACCGATGACAATCGTGTCATCATTTGTTTGATGACACCAGTTTTCACAAGTCACTTTTCCATAGGCAAGTCAATTCTTACGCTAGATTCTCCAGACAAAGAATCTTCGGATGGCCCCGACAGCATCTTTTCAATTGCTAAAGAAAGTGGTCTCAAGCACTTGTTCTTAGTAGAAGAGTCAATGACAGGCTTCTTCGGAGCTTTCAAAACTGCAAAAGAGCTTGGTATTAATTTGCATTTTGGATATAAATTTATATGCTGCAATTCAGACGCTAATAACAAATCCAATCACAAACTTATAGCGTTTGCTAAAAACGATGATGGTTGCAGAGCGTTGAACGAATTGTATTCGTTTATCAACACTGGCCAAAATGGAGCGATTTCCAATGATGACCTCATCGCTCATTGGAGCGACGATTTAATGTTGGCTGTGCCATTTTATGATTCGTTCATATTTAATAATCAAATGATTATGGGCAATTGCATTCCGAATATCGCACCGCTGAATCCTGTGTTTTTTGTTGAAGACAACGGATTACCATTCGACGATCTTGTTAAAAGAGCTGTGTATCGGTATGTCGCCGAGAGAATTCCAACCGCATCTATCGAATCGGTAAATTCTATTTTCTACAAATCTAAAGACGATTGTGATGCGTTCCAAACTTATAAAATTCTCAGTAATCGCAAGTTCGGGCGACAAGCTTCTCTTTCTTGCCCCAATTTAGATCACTTCGGCAGCGATGAGTTCTGCTGGGAATCCTACTGCGAAAAACGTGATGCAATGCTTAACGAACCATGAACGACCTACTAAGATTCAAAAAACAACAAAACTACATCACAGTCGATGTAGAAACCGAAGGCTTAAACCTTATATCATCTAAACCTTGGCAAGTATCATGGATTATTTGTCGCGGCGATAGAATGATATCTAAACACGATCATTTCATTCGCTGGGATAACATCAATGTCTCTGCTGACGCTGCGCGAATTACGGGATTCAATAAAAACCACTATTATGAAAAAGCGGAATGTCCAATTGAAGTTTTCAAACAGCTATCGAAGTATCTTTACGATCCATCGTTTTTAGTAATCGGGCAAAATCTTCTTGGCTTCGATGTTTATATGATCAACGTTTGGCGCAAGCTGATGGGAATGAAAAGCGACAACTCTTATGTCGATAGGGTGATTGACACCAAGTCTATATCGACGGCTATCTTCAAAAATGTTTTACCCGACAAAGAAAACTTTTTGTCATGGCAATATAAGATGTTGCATATTCGTGAAAAGGGTCTAAAAACCAATCAAGCTTTCATGCTCAAATATTACGATATTCCCCACGACCCCAAAAGACTACACGACAGTCTTTATGATGTCGAAATGACTTTTGAGATTTTCAAAAAACAAATTTTTAACATTGATTTATGATCCAACGATTTTCTAATTACGAATCTCCATTCCCAGCAGGAGTCAAGCTTCCTGAAATTAAAATTGAGCAGCGCCATTATCTAAGCTTAGGCATCGGCAACGATACTTCCAACTTTGAATTTTTACGCCGCCTCTGCTTTGAGGGTGTTAAGAAAAGGGGTATTTTAGATAAGCCGAACAAAGAAAAATACTTCGAACGCTTAAAGATGGAGTTGTCCGTCTTTGAGGAGTTGGGATTCATTGACTATGTTTTGTTGAACTGGGATGTTATTAATTTCTGTCATGAAACAGGCATTCCTACAGGCGCGGGTCGCGGCTCGGCTCCTGGAAGTTTAGTGCTATACGCCATTGGCGTAACCAACATTGATCCGATCAAACACGATCTATTCTTTGAGCGATTCGTTTCGAAAAGCCGTGCGCGAAAAATCGAACATAATGGAGAGATCTTTTTGGACGGTTCTCTTTTGTGCGATGTTGACAACGACATTAGCTACGACAGAAGACAAGAGGTGCTGGATTATATTAATAAAAAATATGCTGGTAGAACTTCTAAGATTCTCACGCTGAACACTCTCAGTAGCAAGCTGTGCATTAAAGAGTGCGGCAAGATTGTCGGGGAAATGTCAGAATCTGACGTTAATATTATTAGTGATTCAATCTCCAAAAAGTTTGGAAAGGTCGCTAAGCTTGGAGAGGCATACAAAGACAGCGAAGTCTTCAAAGAATTTGCTGACAAAAACAAAAGAGTCTATCGCGTTGCTAAAAAAATCGAAGGACTCAACAAGAACGTGGGAGTTCATCCTTCGGGTATCGCTATCAGCTATTACTCGATACAAGAAGTGATGCCTGTTCAAACTACTGGGGAAGACGCTCTTGTTTCGGGGTATGACATGAACGACGTTGCCGAGTTGATGGTCAAGTTCGATATTCTTGGTCTGCGCACACTGTCGGTAGTTAATGATGTTTGCCAACAAATCGGTTTGAACGCGCACGATATTGATGTAGAGCATCCATCTATTTACGCCGCTCTTCAAGTGTTGCAAGCTCCCATGGGGCTTTTCCAGATCGAGGCGGACACAAACTTCAAGGTGGCTCAAAAAGTCGCGCCACGTAATCTAGAACAGCTTTCGGCGGTAGTTGCTATCGCAAGGCCAGGAGCATTAGACTTTCTTGATAAATACGTGGAATATGCAAGAACAGGAGAGTCTCAGTCTATCCATCCTTTCTTCGATGATGTTCTCTCCTACACTGGTAACATTCCTTTGTTTCAAGAACAGTTGATGAAGATGGCTGTAAAAGTCGGGTTCAGTTTGGACGAATCAGAACAACTGCGTCGAATTGTCGGCAAGAAAAAAGTTGATAAAATGGCCGAGTGGAAAGACAAGATCGCTCAAAAAATCCAAGAAAACGATCTCGACCCGATCATTGGAGATATTTTATGGAAGGTCGCTGAAGACTCTGCAAATTATTCGTTCAATAAATCGCACTCGATGGCTTATGCTTATCTTGCTGCTACGACCGTTTATCTTAAATTCAACTATCCCCAGCAATTCTTTTTGAGTCTTTTGAAATTTGCTCAATTTGAGCCGAGCCCTCACGAAGAAATCTTGAAAATTTCCCAAGAGTTATCGTCTTTTGGAATCAAGCTTCTACCTCCCAGTCTCACAAAGTCGCAAATTGATTTTTCTATCGAAGGCGAAGATATTCGTTATGGTCTTAATACGATCAAGGGCGTTTCTACGAAGTCTTTAGAGTCGCTGCTAGAGTTTCGCCAGAACGCATTTGAAAACAAGTATGAGGTGTTCTTGGCGGCAAAACAGGCGGGTGTGAATATTGGTCTGATGTCTGGATTGATTCAAGCTGGCCTACTTGACCACTTTGTTGAGAAAGACAGATGCCGATTGGTTTTGGAAGCTCAAACGTTTAATGTGCTAACGGATCGAGAAAAAAGGAACTTAATCATCTTGGGTGAAAAATACAATTTCAATCTGCTCGATTGCATTAGCGATTGCGTCAAAACAAAATCTATTGCAGACGACAATAAAGTAATTTTTTCCGACAAGCGTTTCGAAACATTTAAAAATAAATATAAACCATACAGACAAATCTATGATCAAAACAAACAACATCTCAAATACGCTAATTGGTTTTTTGAGAGCAAATTGCTTGGCTATAGCTACTCACAAAATATCCGAGATGTTTTTAAGGAAGCTAGCAGGTCTCATTTTGTTTCTTCACAAGAGCTATCTTCAATTGACAATAACACTTCAGTATGTTCTGTCGGGTTTGTAATAGACTCGATTTGCAGAACTAGCGCAAATGGCAATAAATACGCTCGTATTGATATCGCCGATGAGCGAGGCAATATTTCGATGCTGCTCATGGACAACTCTCGCGAAGAAAAACTAACATCGTTTCTTAATTCTGGTAAAAAAATCCCTAAAAAGGGAGCGGTAGTAATTGGTATCGGCAAAAAAAATAACGACATCATTATGCTTGACAAGATGGTGCTTTTAGAAGATAAAATATACATGAAGCTTTCAGAGCTCAAATGACAGTGTAATCAAATATGATGAAGTTAGATCAACAAAATTGGACATTTAGTGCTTTAGAATCTTGGTTGGAGGTCTCTAAGATCGCTCGCTCTAAAAATCACAAAATCACTAACATTTATCACCTTTTCATTTCTCTATGGGAGCGCAGCAGTTCTAATTTCTTGGAATTCATAGACAATAGAGGTCTCGCTATTAAAGCTAGAACTATACACGCTATTGTTGATAAATTCGCCAAAAAGAATCCAGACATGTTTTTGAGCTCTCAGATGGAGCCTTTTATTCAAAAAGAAATTGAAAACTGCGTAAATAAAGCTGCTCAGTTAGCCGAGAAGCGCGATAATTTATTTATCGGAACCGAGCATTTTATTTGGGCTATTCTTGAAAGCTCAGAAAAGTTTTGCGATTGTTTGTTAGAAAACGGTATAGATACGGAGCACTTCAAAAATTGCATTGAAGCTTTTCTAAAAAACGACGCTTTGTCTATAGAGGATGGGGAGGAGGAAGTTGAGGAGCTAGAGGCGGGTGAAGTCGAGCTGGACAGCAGAGAAGAGCAGATGCTCAATGAATCTCAAATCAATAGATTTTGCACTCTCTTGAATGATACAGTTTCAAAGAGCGACTTTGGCGTGATTTCGGGACGAGACAAAGAAATCAGTGATCTTGAAGAAATATTAAGCTGCAAAATTAAAAGTAATTGTATTCTGGTCGGAGAAGCTGGCACAGGAAAAACTTCGGTGGTCGAAGGTTTGGCTCAAAACATCTCTTCGCCAAAATACAAAGGACCTCTTCAAAATAAAAAAATCTATTCGCTAGACATCTGCGCCCTAGTAGCTGGCAGCAAGTATCGAGGTCAATTCGAAATAAGGCTCAACAAACTTCTCGAAGAGCTAAAAGCAGATCCTGATGCGATATTATTTATAGATGAAATTCACAATATCGTCGGAGCTGGATCAGGAAGAGACAACTCTCCCGATTTGTCTAATTCGATTAAACCAGCTTTAGCTCGCGGCGAAATCAAATGTATTGGAGCCACGACATTTTCAGAATATAAAAAATATATTGAAAACGATCCTGCTCTAGCTCGAAGATTTTATACTTTAGAGATTAAAGATCCTGATATAGATCGAATGAAAAATATTGCTCTTCGAGCTTTGCCAAGCTACGAAAATTATCATAAAATACGATTTCCCAAAAAACTTTTAAAAACATCAATAGAAATGTGCGAAACCTACTTGCCGCACAAAAAATTCATCGACAAAGCCTTTGATGTAATTGACCGCTCTTTCGCCAAGGCGAAAATTAGAATTTTTACTTCCGATCAACAATCAGGCGAAGAAGCTTCCAAAACAGTTATTCTTGATGATTTATTGCGGGTAGTTTCCAGCCTATCGGGAATCAGTTCTGAAATCCTCAAAAACAATTTAGATAAAAAGTTTTCCGACTTATCTGCTAATTTTAAAAAAGAAATTTTTGGACAGGACAAAGCTATTGATAAAATATATGATTGCCTCGCTTGCGCCAAAGCTGGGTTGAACTCCGAGAATAGACCTCTTTCCAGTTTTTTGTTTGTCGGTCCAACAAGCGTGGGCAAAACTTATACTGCTAAAAAAATTGCAAAAGAATTCTTCGGCAATGATCAAAGCTATCTACAGCTCAATATGAGCGAGTATCAAGAACAAGCTTCAATATCTCGCCTTTTGGGAGCTAACGCAGGATACGTGGGGTTCAGTGAGGGGGGCTCTCTTACAGAGTTTGTCCGCCAGAATCCAAACAGTCTTATTTTGTTTGATGAAATTGAGAAGGGAAACTTTTCCGTATTGAATGTTCTGCTCCAGATTTTAGATGAAGGTAAATTGCGAGATGGGCAGGGTCGCGAAATTGACTTTTCACGCACGATCATTGTTCTTACCAGTAATATTGGAGATACAGAAGCGAGCAAATCATCCATGGGATTCATCGCAAATCCAGACGATCCCACAAGCATTTTTGAATCGTCTATCAAAAAAACACTGTCTCCAGAAATGCGCTCGCGCATTGATGAGATCGTTATATTTGAAAAAATCAACGAAGACGCTATTTCTAAAATCTTCAATCAACACGTAGATGAAATGAAAGAAAAAGCGCATAAAAAAGGAATAAAAATTGACTGCGAAATAAAAATCAATGATTTGATAAGCGACGTTAGCAAACTTCACGCTCGCGAAATTAAAAAGATATTCAGAAACGAAATTCAGACAAAAGTTGCGCAGTTTATAGCTTCTGGCAAAAAAAATCGCCATCTAAACATAAAAGTTCTTGACAAAAAGGTTCACTTGTCGTAATATATCTCCGCAATGAAAAAACAAATTAAGCAATCAGCATTTGATGTAATGAAGCAAACACAGGGACGATTCTTTGGCCTTTATCTAAAGGACGGAGAAACAATCAACGCTCAGTTCCGTAAAGAAACTGCGAAGACGGTTCTAGTCTATGATAGAAATAACGGTATCGACAGACGAATCAATAAGTCGAAGATTAATTTTATCTACTCTAAAAATACGCCGTTTTTCGCATAAACTAATTGTGTTCTGTTGACTCAAAAACCCAGTGGAAACACTGGGTTTTTTTTGTATAATATAAAGTGAAATCTAAAGAAATCGCTAATAGACCGTATGTTTTCTCTTTGGAAAACAAAGATTCTGAAGTAGTTTTGTTTGCCGAAAAGGTTCTCGAAAAGATTGGATTCTCTTCGGTTGGAGATGTTTGTTTCTTAGATTCCCAAATGGACTTCGACTGCTTGAAGGCTGTGGTCGATGGAGAGCCGCGATATTTCAAATATTCGCTGGACGGAGAAGGTTCTTTTTTCGCTCATGAGTTTGATATTCTCAAACAGCTATCTCCATTTGCGCCAGTGCCGTATAAGCACGGAAAAGTCAAATATGGAGACTCTATGCAATATATCATCACTTCTCTTGAAGTGGCGGAAACTGTGGCTGAATTCGGAATATCTTCCATTTTAGAGCATAAAGATTCTTTCTTATTTTCTTTTGATAAATTGCGCGGCGTGTCGGTCGATAGGAATTTTTCTCATCATATAAATGATATTTTTGATCGCTGCGATATAGATAAGCTGCCCGAACACTCAATAGAAGCTATTAGCAGCAATTCTGACATAAACAGTTTGCGTTCAATCGTTACAATTTTAAAAAACGAAATTGAACATCTTTCGCGGCAGAGTTTGTGTAAGACTTCCGAGTTCTGCCACGGCAATTTGAGCCCCAATAATATTTTAATAAAAAACAATCTATTTAAATTCCAGCACCTGCAAGGAGGCTACATGGGAAATCAGTTGTTTGATCTGTGCTATTTGTTTATTAATATGGGAATTCCTCTAGAATATCAGCGACAGTTTGCGATGGATTATAAATCTCTTTTCCCCGATTTTAATCAAGAGAAATTCACCGAAGAGTATAACTTCTGCTTCAATTTGATGCTTCGACTGTTTGTTTTTGAAACGATTTTCAATTATCTGTGCGAAATATATCTATATGAAAACTCTCGTCCTGCAAAAATCTTACAGATTGTTAGCGTTTTTCTGCGCAACGAAGAAGCGTTGTCAATGATACCGAGCCTTAATCAATACGCTTCGTTTTTAGTGAGAGACATTATGGAGCCGCTGATCGGATCGAGCAAAAACAACGCAGATACAAAAGAAAACCAATAGGCGTATAATAAATTCATATTAATTGAACGCATTAAACTTCTAAAAGACTTTTCGCTTCTTCTTCACTATCAAACCATGTCCATCCATCTATTGGATATTCATAAGTATCTTTATCTTGTGCTATCAACACATATCCATCTCCTTCTACTATGTTTGGAGCATAGAGTAGTGCATCATTTTCTTTTCTGTAAAATCCTGCTGTCATAAAATTATCCTGTTACAGTCCAACCTTTTAATAATGCTGTGCCTGTTCTTAATTGTCTAAATGTTAAGCTATTCGTAGCCGCCGAAGATGTTGGTCGCGATACTGTAATATTTACATTAGGATTAATTGATACTACTTCTATACGATAGCGTAACGATCCTGATCCATTTGTTGTTAATGGTAGCACTGCTCCACCAGATGAGGCAGCCAATTGAAATGTATTTGCTGCTTTATTTACTACATAATATATTTTATTAATAATTATGCCAGTTGTAGATGTTATCACCGAAAAAGAAACTTCATCACCGTTACTTAATCCATGACTTGCGAGAGTAATCAAATCGCCCGCATCAGTAAATGTAACAGCTCTTGCGGTTGTAAGAGGTGTACCAGTACCAGTTATTTGCATTCCTACAGCAATGTCCGCTGTATTTGCCATTGTTATTGTTGTTCCGCCAGCGGTAGTAGTGCCTGTCCGCGTTACGATTGTTGGTGCGCCCCAGTTGTTTGATATTGTTAATGTTTGTGCTGCGGCTGGCACTCTAGTATCTAAATTATCAAAAATAGATTCTAATTCCTCTTTTGATAACTTACAACCAGAATAACTTATTGAATATTTAGAACCACTTAACGCAGCGCGTGTTAGTGATATACAACCATTAAATATATTATCAAATCTTGCAGTAATTGTGCCAGCACTTGAAATTAATAACGGCACAGTTGTAAGACTGACGCAACCGTTAAACATGCTATCCATTGCTTGGACCGATGCTGTATTAAATAACGGCACAGTTGTGAGACTGGTACAATTGGCGAACATACTGCTCATGGTGGTAACGGATGCGGTATTGAACAACGGAACAGTTACGAGATTGACGCAATCGCTAAACATGCCAGCCATATAAGTATTAGATACCGTATTAAATAATGGAACAGTTACGAGACTGGTGCATAGATTAAACATGTAAGAAGAGCTGGCGACATTCTCTGTATTGAATAATGGAACAGTCGCTAGAGATTTACAACTACTAAACATACTAGACATGTCTGTGACATTCTCTGTATTGAATAATGGAACTGTCGTAAGAGATATGCAACTTGTAAACATGCCATTCATGTCTATGACATTCACTGTATTAAATAGTGGAACAGATACAAGACTGGTGCAACTGCTGAACATAGCATTCATGTCTATGACATTCACTGTATCGAATAACGGAACAGTCGTAAGAGATGTGCAGCTTAGGAACATAGCATTCATGTTTTCGACAGATGCTGTATTGAATAATGGAACACTTGTAAGAGTGTAGCAAGCGTTAAACATTTGATACATGGTTAAAACATTCGCCGTATCGAATAACGGAACGGTCGTAAGAGATATGCAGCCTATGAACATGCTATTCATGTCTAAGACATTCATTGTATTGAATAGTGGAACAGATATGAGACTGTAGCAATTAGTAAACATTTCGCCCATATTATTGACATTTATCGTATTAAATAATGGAAGAGTTGTAAGACTGGTGCATTGAATAAACATAGCATACATGTCTACGACATTCACTGTATTAAATAGTGGAACAGTTACGAGACTGGTGCAAGCGTTAAACATGTAATTCATGGAAGCGACAGACGCTGTATTAAATAACGGTATAGTCTTAAGAGCTACGCAATTTTGAAACATAACAGTCATACTAATAACATTTACTGTGTTGAATAACGGTACATTTGTAAGACTGCTACAGGAAACAAACATGCCGCTCATGTCTGTGACATTTATCGTATTAAATAACGGAACAGTCGTAAGAGATATGCAACCCGCAAACATATCATTCATACTGGTGACATTTATCGTATTAAATAATGGAAGAGTTATAAGATTGGGACAATCATTAAACATACTAGTCATGTTTGTAACATTCACGGTATCAGATAACGCAATAGTCGTAAGACTTTTGCAACCAACAAACATGCCATACATGTCTGTGACATTAGAAATGTTATCAAAAGATATATTTTTTAATGATTTTAAACTTGAAAAAGAAAAATACAAACTGGTCAAAAGCCCCATATTAACACCAGAAAAATTAATTAAATTAATACAAAATGTATTTGCGCCAGTCTGTGATCCAAGAGTAAAACTGGTCATGTTCGGACATGATAATATTATTTCCAATATGGGAGAGCTATTAGGAAAAGTAGAACCAGTGAGTGCGTATTTTTGATTGAAATTTACGCTTGTTATATTTTGACCTGCTTGTGGAGTAACTACCACAATCGCCATTTTATAACCACCGCTTGCAACAGTAGCATTTAAATCTGCATCTGCGTATGAATATTCATGTTGAGCTTTTACTCCTGTCGCAACATTTTCTGTAACGCCGTCACCCCAATCTACGGTGTATGCTCCAGCAATTGTAAATGCAAGAAAATTAGATCCTTGCGGATAAACAGGCATCAACATTGCTATTTTTTGCTCTGAAGATGTTATGGTCGGCATTGTCAACCAATCAGTCGGACGAACCCATGCATTTGAAACCTGTTCAACAGCGACAGATGGCTTTTTTATACGCAAACTATCAAATCGGTCTTTTTTAAAAAAAGAAGATTTGCGCGAAACTAATGGTCCAACTTTATTTCCGTAACGAACGCTCATATTAACTTATTCTATTTACATAACCAAAAACATTGACACCGCTTACTACGCTAGTATTTCCATATATTGATAATCCTGTTGCGCCGTCTCCCTTAGCTATTAAAGCTGGACATATTAACACGTTTCCAGCATACGCCTCAATAACTCCTTCAAATAAAATATCAGTTGTAAAATTTGTGCCACCATACAATAAATTAAACATTACATCTGATGTCGTAGGATTGGTGGCGTATAGCCAAACTTCATCAATTGCACTCGATGAAGGTTGCGTTGTATGTATGGTCGTTGTATTACTACCAGTAGCAGTAATATTAATTGATTTACCATTTACGCTTTGCGATAAGAATTGTTTTGAGTATGTGGCCATAAATTTATTTTATAAAAAGATTGAAAAACCTATTATTGAATTTGAGTCTTCTATAGTTATGAATCCTGATGGATTACTTGCTGGATAAAACGCGCCAGTCTGCGATTGAGTAATAAAAACCCCAGTTTCGCTTGGGCGAACTACTGCGCCAGTTACATATCCAGACAAATTAACACCCGTTATAAATCCAGAAGGATTGCTGGCGGCATAGAATTGTCCCGTTTGAGATTGAGTAACAAACACCCCAGTTTCGCTTGGGCGGACAACACTTCCAGTCACATAAGAACCTGTTTGATTATTTAAATTAGTGATTTGCGGTTGTAAATATCCACTTATTCCTGTAACAAATTCTATGGTAGCATAAGAAGAAAGATTGACTCCAGTAATGTATCCCGAAGGGTTATTTCTTGGGTAATAGCTTCCCGTTTGATTGTTTAAGTTGGTCACTTGATTTTGCAGATGACCGCTAATACCAGTTGAG
>Ga0114975_10000911_pt1 | contig 21633 bp, 18 predicted proteins | sample S_130626_EF_Meta_FD_87031 | JGI IMG/M metagenome (GOLD analysis project Ga0114975, IMG submission 87031) | Freshwater microbial communities from Lake Simoncouche, Canada to study carbon cycling - S_130626_EF_MetaG | ecosystem: Environmental > Aquatic > Freshwater > Lake | place: Lake...
ATCTTAATCCACCTTTGGGAAAGGTGGAGCCAAATCTTAATCCACCTTTGGGAAAGGTGGAGCCAAATCTTAATCCACCTTTGGGAAAGGTGGAGCCAAATCTTAATCCACCTTTGGGAAAACTTTTTTTGGTTCCACCTTTTTTACACCTTTTCTCATTTAAAACGCCCATTTTATTATAGGTAAAAATACGAAAAAGCGTAAAACTAATATAGTAGGTTTATTTATAACTATATTTTATATATAATGTCAGATTCACTTAATGATATGATGATTTCAGAAATGAGTAACATGACTAAAATAAACAATGGACTACTTAAAACTATTAATTCATTTTTTGCAACTATTTCAAATGAAACGATTAGAAGATATTACAATACCGATGGAGAAACCATGTTTGAACCACTTCAAAAAGACTTAAATAACTTTAGGGTTGTAATTCCGGATAATTTAGAAAGAATTCGTAAATTGAAGCAGAAAGATGGACTAAATACCGAACAAATTAAAAAGTTAAATGAAATTGAAACATTAGCAGATGACGGTTTAAAAATACTAGATAATACACAAAATATTATTAAAAATATAATGGAAGAAAGGTTAAACAATGCAATTATGGGACCAACACTAGAAGATCTTGCACGTGCAACAATAATGGAATATAAAATTCCACCAGAAGATTATATGCAAAGTGCAGTTCTACATAAATCATATGGTGGATTTCGCAACAGGAAAAATAAAACAAATAATAAGAAATATGCAAAAAAGACAACATATAAAGGGCCAAAAAAACGTGTATCCAAGAAAAATAAGACACGAAAAATCAAGAAGAATTATTTATAAGTTCTCGTATAATATGGGCGTTTTAAATGAGAAAAGGTGTAAAAGGTGGATTTTAAAAGGTGGATATATATATATATAGATAGATATGGTATGTTCTGTTACTTGTTCCATAGCGGCGGCTTTTATCATAGGTAAAGTTTATTTTTATAATGCTACAACAAATAGTCAAGTTGTAAAACATTATAGAGAGAAGTTACCTACAGATCTTAAAATACTATATGATAAATTGTCAAATGAACGTTTGATTATTTCAATATATGGATATGTTTTAGGCTTTATTCTGTCTTTAGTCATCATCTTTTATAATTTAAGATTGAAGAGAGAAAAATTAAATAATACATCATTGGTATGTATTGTTATAGCAACATGTTTTTTAACGAATTATTTTTATTATAGATTAACACCAAAAAGTGACTGGATGTTGAATCATATTAACAATGGGGAACAGGCTAAATTATGGTTGCAAATGTACAAGACTATGTCAGTTTATTATCATACCGGTCTGGTATTAGGGATCATTGCAGTGGGAATTTTAGCTTTTGCATTTAGATGTTAACTAATATTATTAACTAATATTATTAGTTAATATTATTCTTATTATACTATATAGAAATAGGAATGATGCATGATAATAGACTAATGGATATTATATTAGATAATATTGATTACACGGAATATAACTTGAATGAAGATGAAAAAAAATGGATATATAAATTTATAAATGAATCGCCTGAAACTTTTATTGAACTTGATACAGACATAAAAACTATTACAGAAGATAAATCTATTAAAATAGATGATATAACGACTATTATTAAGATAATTGCTGATACGTATTATTGCGCACTTTGTAAAAATAATAGTTTAAATTCAAATAATCTACCTAATTTTATAAAATACACAATACATGTTATTTTAGATTCTGAATTACTCATTTTATCTACAAATGATGATAAAGAACGTTTGAATAACATTATTGATTCTTCAATGATTTTATTAAATATGAATTTAACTGTTGATAGAAATGAATATAATAAAAAAAATTGCTTTAATTGTTTTTACAATTATTCATTTTTTGATTTAATTATAAAACAACTTAAAAAATATTAATTATTATAATATGTCATTTAGATGAAACTATTAATGACATGTATTTAATGAAGGTAAGGAAAGGACTATTATTACTATTGCTACTATTATTATTATTACTAATTATTATTATTATTATTACTATTATTATATAAACATGTGTTTTTCAAAAAATGCAAGTATTGCATCATTCACTATTGGAATAATTGGTGCAATATTATGTATTTCGCTGGGAACTATTACTGATAAAATAGTAGGTTATTTTTTAGGATACGTAGCTTTAATGCAAGGTATTGAATATTTACTTTGGTCGCACCAAAAATGTGATAATTATAACAGATTAGTTTCTATAATTGGTATGGTATTGAATAATATGCAACCACTAGTACTTGGTATAATTATTTTAGCTTTAAATCCAAAAATACGTCATATTACTTGGTTTTATTTTTTTATATTATTGTATTTATGTGTAGGGATACCATATTCACTCAGTTTTATTAATAATAAAAAAATTCAATGCACTATAAAAAATAACCAATCACAGCATTTAGAGTGGAATTGGAATATTATGAACAATTATACATTGGTTTATCTTATGTTTATTATTAGTGAATGTATGATGTGTATTTTGGGAATACCAAATCCTAAATATGGATACGTTTTCGCTTTTGCTATTGTATTTACATTTTCAACTAGTGCGTTATTATATTCTAGAAATGTTGGCGCATTGTGGTGTTATTACACTGCATATATACCGATACTATATTATCTTGTCCGTTCTGTCTTTGGCTCCAAACCTCTACTTTTTAAAAAGTAGAGCAAAATTACCTTTATAAAAGATGGAATTTTAGCTTTGTTAGCTCAGTTGGTAGAGCGTAAGGCTGTTAACCTTAAGGTCATAGGTTCAAACCCTATACAAAGCGATATTTTGAGTTATTATAAAATAAAATATTAGGAGTTTATTTTCATTTAAAAAAATATTTTCATTTTTATAAATGAAAATATTAGTTACTGGTGGCACAGGTTTCATAGGAAGTCATTTATGTAGAAGACTTGTTAATGAGAATAATTTTGTAGTATGTTTGGACAATAATTTTACAGGTGATATTAACAACATTAAAGATTTATTAGGTAACCCAAATTTTAAATTTATTGAACATGATATTATAAATCCTTTTTATTTGAGTGATCATGATTCTAATGGGGATATTGAACAGATTTATCATTTAGCTTGTCCTGCTTCGCCAAAAGCATATCAATATGATTCTATAAAAACATTAAAAACAAATTTTTTGGGAACTTTGAATATTTTAGGGTTAGCAAAAAATAAAAAAGCTAGAGTTCTTTTGACATCCACATCAGAAATATATGGTAATCCTAATGTTCATCCACAAGCGGAAGAATATTGGGGAAATGTTAATCCAATTGGTATTCGTTCTTGTTATGACGAGGGTAAACGAATATCAGAAACTTTAATGATGGAATATAACAGAAATCATAATGTAGATATTAGAATTGCACGGATATTCAATACATATGGCCCACATATGAATAAAGATGATGGACGTGTTGTAAGTAATTTCATAAACCAAATGTTAGAAAATAAAGACATTACGATTTATGGTGATGGTACTCAAACTCGTAGTTTTTGTTACGTTGATGATACTGTAGAAGGATTAATACGCTTAATGAATAACAATGAAACTAAGGGTCCTATCAATATAGGAAATCCTAATGAAATTACTATAAAAGAATTAGTGGATATATTATTAACTATGATAAACACCGAATCTAATATATCATATCTTGATTTACCTAGTGATGATCCAGAAAAACGTAGACCCGATATAACAAAGGCCGATAAGTTTTTAAATTGGTCTCCAGTTATTGATTTAAAAGTTGGTTTGAAATATACAATTAGTTATTTTCAAAATAATTAATTATTTTATGGTTTGATCGTTTGAAATTTTGAAATACATTCCCAAATTTTTGCTGATTCATCAATTGTAAAGACACCTCGCTTGTGTGCTATATTTAAAAAACCTACCATTACGTTTAAAGCGGTATTCTCGTCATTAATTGGAATATCAACCAAACGTACTTCTTTTTGTTTAGATTGTTCTTCTAAGGGTTTTTTATTTTGAGTTTCATCTTGTGTTGGGTTCATTTGTTATAATAGTAGTCAGAATATACTTTTAAATTATTATTGTAATTATTGTAATAATTGTAATAATTGTAATTATTTATTTTATAAAAAAAATTGAAATCAATAAGATAAAATAAATCATGTAATAATTTATATAAAATGTCACAATTTACTGTTAACATTAATGATTTTATTTGTCAAAATGATTCTATGATTCAATTTGATAAAGATGTTGTTTCTCAAGATTTTACAAATATGGATGTTATTAATCTAGATATGAATAAACAAAATATGAATTTTGGTATTATTAATTTAAAAATAAAAAAAACAAATCCTAGTACACAAAAACGACATTTTGTTTTTAGTGTTGATTGTTCAGGTTCAATGAATGATTTATGTAATGATGGAAGAACTAAAAATGATCATAGTAATCACACATTAATAAATATGATTACTTATTTTGCAGATCATCCAGAACTCATGGTATCTATAACTGTATTTGCATTTGACGGATCTATTTATACTATTATTGAAAATCAGGATGTGACACAAGAAAACTTAGATAAACTTATTCAAGATATAAAAAAAATTAGACCCAAAGATATGACAAATATTGAGAAGGCTTTAATAAATTCTAGAGAGTATATTGTAAATTACTGTACCGAGAATATGGATTCTCATGTTACACATATTTTCATGACAGATGGAGATGCTACGCAAGGTAATACAATACCATCTATATTAAAAGGTTTTGTTTGTTCATTGGTTTCAAATATTTTCATTGGATTTGGTATTGAACATAATGTATATTTATTGAAAGAATTGGCAAGTGATAATAAAAATAATTATTATTTTGTTGATGCGCTTGAAAAGGCTGGTCTTGTTTATGGTGAGGTTTTACACTCTATTATTTATAGAGTTTTAGAAAATACAAGCATTTATCTTGTTAACGGTTTAGCATATGATTGGAAGAAAAATGTTTGGGTTGATAAAATTGATATGGGTGATTTAGTTAGCGAAAGTAATAAAATAATTCATGTTTTAACTGATAAACCAAACGAGCTTTCATGCATGGTTCAGGGCAATATTTGTCTTTCAAAAGAACCATTTGAATTTACTGTTCAAAATACGATTAAAAAAGTTCATGATGTTGATAATTTTGATGGGTTTATTGATCTTACTAAATATAAATATCGTCAAAGAACTCAACAACTTTTATATGAAGCAAATTTGCATAATTTTGATAATTTGAAATGCAAAGATCCTTTAAAAATTTCTCCGTCTCATATTGATGATTATGATGATTTTTGTAAAATACATGATGAAAATGGGAAATTATTAAAAGCAAAAATGAAAGATTTATTGAAAGAGATGCGGCAATTTTTAGATCCACCTTTTCCACCTTTTCCACCTTTTCCACCTTTAGAAAAGGTGGAGCCAAATGATAGAGACTTTTGCACCACTTTTGCGAAAAGTGGTGAGGTGGAGCCAAATGATAGAGACTTTTGCACCACTTTTGCAAAAAGTGGTGAGGTGGAGCCAAATGATTGTGGATTCTTCAAACTTTTATGTGATGATATTTACATATGTTTACACACATTCAACACTAATCATGGTGCGATGTATTCATGTGCTCGCCAAACATCACAAGGTGCACAAAGAGCTTATAGTGCGACATATACTCCCAAAATTGAAAAAGACAACGATTTTGATGGTTTGGGAACTCCTTCTAGATTCATGAGGAGGTCTTATGCAATTAATTCTACATTACCACCACAATTTCCTGATTTTACATATGATGATATTAATTTGACAAGTTATTGTGATAATTTTTATAAAATAAGTGATGATACTGACAATTGTAATAATGATGATGAAGAATATACGGTATCGGATCAAATTGATAATCCATATTCTACGTTATCTATTTTAGAATTGATGAGATCATGTAGTGCTAGCGTTGATGATAGTAAAATGAATTAGATTAGCTTTTTAGATTGTTGTTGTTATATTGCTTATATGTAAAATTTAAAATTTCCATAAATAATCCCAAATTGGGCTAACGCCTTTTTGTGTGCCGCGTATATTTAATTCAAATGGGCAATTATAATTAGGAGGATTTTTTAATGCTTCACAAGGATTACATGGTCCTTTTAAAAAAGAAAATCCTGGTATCAATTTTTCCAAATTGTTGTAATCTACTGGGCTTATTTTTTTGACATGATTGTAAACTATCCCGTCATTTCCCTTGTATTCTATCTCTTGTAAAGATAATTCATCACCTGAATTATCAGCAGATTTAGCACCGTTTTTGTAACCACATTTGATGACATTATTATTTTTTGATATTTGTTTAGAATTGTATGCATAATCACCCCAACCATTTGGTAAATCTTCATAAGGATTTTTCTTATCAGTATTTATACTAACACCATTCAATAAAAATTGTCCTTCTTTTGTTTGCCATGATAACATTTGTAATATAGCTTTTTCATTATAAATAGTACTTATTGTATTGATAGCATCTTCCGGACTTGTTCGTACGTAAGGATTGTTATTTAGTGATTCTTTATATAATTTTTTTACTTTGTCTGACCATGGCCATTGACCATGGTCATTAAAATGATCAACTTCTTTTTGTGTTGCTTGTTTTTGGATTTCAGGTGCATTAAATACAATTTGAGGATTGATTAGTTTTTGTATTTCTAAAAATTTATTTGTAGAACCTTGATTCCATGTAAACCCTTCTTTTTGGTTTTGGTTTTGGTTTTGGTAATAGTTTGAATATGACGATAATGTTATAAATCTATAAATAATAATAAAAGTGAATAATAATATCATTCCATAGTACAAGTTTTTAAAACTTACTAATATTACAAATAATATTAAAATAGCTTTACCTAAAAAAGTATTAAATAAATTTACAAATATATTTGGTATAAGATACAATATTATCCAAATAGCTATCAAAATAGTTATTAATCCTATTATCAATAGTTCATTGTCATTATTAGTGCCAAAGTGTTTTATTTTTTCACTAATTTTTTTCAAAATTAAATTTATTTTCATATTATTTTTATTGTTGTTTGTATATATATTTTAAAATATAATAATAATTCTATCATTGTTATTATATTATTTTGTATATTTCTTGTATTTGTTTAGTTACCTGTAGAACCAAAACCACCAGAACCGCGTTCTGTTTCATTTCCTAATTCATTTTCAAAATTTACAATTTCTACATAAATAGGAAGTAACCCTGGAGCACAAATTTGAAGTAATCTATCATTTACTTTTGCGTAATAGTCAACATTTATTACATCAAACATACCAATTAAGTTTCCACGATATCCTGAGTCAATAATACCAACACTATTTGCTAAACGTAATTTGGTTTTAGATAAACTTGAACGTGGATACATGTAATATCCTGTGTTGAAAATTTTGCCTGTATCACAATACATTTGAGCAGAACATTTTAATTTAAAGTCTACTTTGTTCACATGATTTGCCTCCAACCCTTTCTCAAAGAAACGAACTGTTTCACCCCATTTATCTATTTCATTTGGATCTTCATTTTCAGGTAAAAATAAATCAAACCCTGCATCAATGAATGTATTATTTATTAGATTTTTGTTATGTCTGTCTACTGCAGCGTAGTACATATTTTTTAAATTGTTTGATCCGGTGACAAATATTTTCAAATACATAATTTTATCGTATTTTTTTAATAGTTGTGTTAGAAGTTGATTCGTTTGGATTTGGTTTTGGATATGTGTTTGTATTATTTTTGACATATTTGAATATTTATGGTATGATATTTTTAAGTCCTTTTCCACCTTTTCCACCTTTAGAAAAGGTGGAGCCAAAACCCATAACTTTTTGGCTCCATCTTACCACTTTTACAAAAAGTAGTGCAAAACATTTGGCTCCATCTTACCACTTTTACAAAAAGTAGTGCAAAACATTTGGCTCCATCTTACCACTTTTCAAAAAGTGGTGCAAAAGTTTGGCTCCACCTTTTCTAAAGGTGGAAAAGGTTGCTTAGTTTACTTGCGCATTGTTACTGTTACCATTACTTGTATACCATTTTGGAGGAGCAACATAATACAATTGAAGTTGATTACATGTGCTTCCACTAGTTGCGTATGGAAATGGTTTTTGATTTCCTGTAGGGTGTGCACATTTACGTTGAACTCTTGCTATTTGTTCGCTAGCATCTAATGGTTGATACAATCTCTTTGTATACAGTGAATTTCTTGCTACATCGTTGTATTTGAAGAGAGCTGGTGTCGTGTGACAAGTGGTACCACCACCATTTCTAATAAAACCTACATATTTATCCACTTTGTTAATATCTTCCACACAAATATTAGACACTGTTAAATCATGTAAATAATTTCCTTGACTTTTTGTATCACTCTGTGTCGTTTGTCCATAATTTGGTTGGACCCAATAATTTGGATACTGTCCATAATACGCCCATTTATATTTTTTTCTCAACATTGCAAAATTGGAAAGAACTGTTGGTTTCACATACATATTTTGATCTCCTAATACTATTACTTCATTTACATTATATACAGGTTGGGTTGGAATGTTATATTCAAGAGCACCTCTTTTACTCCCTAATTGTGAACCACTACCTCTTGCAAATACTCCTCTAAAAGGGGTCCCGTTTTTTGAAAATTTATAAGTTTTTCCAATATAACCAACATTTCTATGAGAACCATTTAAAGAAAATCCTTCCGTGGCTGGTGATCTCAATGCAATAGATAAAAAATTAGTTGAATTACCAAAAGGACCTTGGGGTAAAAATATACCACCAGGAGGCTTACCGGAAATTTTTGTAGCACTGGAATATCTATTTATTGTTTTTTTTTTAAAAGTAGCGAGTGACATTATATAACATAATATGAGATAATATGTTATATTGAAACTTTTAATTATATGTATAACAAAAATCTTTTTTCAGGTTCATTGTACAAACATCTTTTTAAAAAATAATATAATTTCGTATCTTTTATGCAAGATAATTTGTTTGCTATGTTTGTTTCTTCGTTTGTTTCTTCGTTGCTAGTTATATTGTATAAAATGAAAGATCCTAAACTATAAAATATCGTTTTATAACTGACTAAAATTGGAATTGATTTTGCATTTTTTAATTCAGGAGATAAATAACCGATTGTTTTTGAAATAGGTCTATAGATTATAATTTTATTTTCTTTTATATCATTCAAATCTTCATATGATAAGTATATAAATTTACAATCATCAATTACCAAAATATTTGAAATATCAAATTTGTAAAAACACTTTGATTCATTTTTTAATAAATAACTTATTTGCTTTGATAATGAATAAATTATCTGTAAAATAAATTTGTAAGGTATTGTGTTATTATTATTTATTTTATTTTGTCTTTCTTTAAATTGATTAAATGATTCTACTGATAGAGCTTTGAAAAATATAGATTTATTTGTTTCATTTTCTCTTAATATAGTTGCATTATTTATCAAGTTTGTTTTAATTATAGAATTTAACAATGGATTGAACAATTCTGTTGATGTATTCTTACTATTATTTGTAATAGTAAAAATTGTAGTTTTTCTTTTATCCTGATAAATATCAAATTCGTTTGTTGAATAAATAATATTCATTTTATATGTATCTTTATATATTACTTATTTCAGGTAAACTAGCTATTAATTGTGTTATACCTAACTTATCAACAAGTGTCATGTTTTCAAAAAAACATTTACCATAAATTACTTCTAAATCTAAATCAAAATATTCTCCTTTGTTTTCAAAAATATCAATTAATTTTATAAAATAGTCTATAAAAAAGGTGTTAGATATTTTAAAAAAACTTGTAAAATAATAATCTCTATCGGTAATATTTATACTTTTTTTAAAAATATTAAAACTATTGTCGTAGATATTATAATTAAATTCATTGTTTAAAAAATATCTTCCACTTATCTTGAAAAAATTTTTTATTTTCGCGTGATCAATAAATTTTAAAAAATAATAAAAACTATTTATTTGTTGAGACAAATCAGCTAAATATTTATATTCACAATTATTAGTATAATAATTTAATGTCTCATTATTTGTTATATTGATAAAACAATCTACATTTTGATTTAATAATAAATTTTCTTCTTCTGTAAAATTAGAATTATCAAAAAGTATTATGAAATAATCAGGAATATTTTCTTTTATAGTTGAAATCGTTTTCAATGTTTGCGTAAATCGTTCTTCAGAAGTATATAAACTTCTAGTATTTGAATAACTAAATTTTGTACATGAAACATAAATTTTTGATGTAATTAAAATAACATTTTTGTCACTTGCATCCTGTATTTTGTTTATGTTAGATTTTATGTAATATTCATAATTGTTACAAGGATTTGTGATAAAATAATCATTCCAAAATTTATTAAAATAAATTATTGGTTGTATTGTTTTTAGATAATTTTGTTTGTTATTCATTATCAAAAGAAAAAACTCATTTAGATTTTTAAAATATGTTTTTTTATCATAATTTTTAATTCTATTATCAATAACACCAAAATATTTTTTTTTTAATATTAAAATAGGTAATTCAGTTAGCATTGACAAAGTTAATGTATAGCTATAAGTTTCAGGCCATAAACTACATTCTAATAACATATTTGGTTTATGAATTTTTAATAAATTATTTAAATCATTTATATTATCATATGGATAACAATGTTTATAATTAAAATTACTAAGTTTACCAAATATTACTATTTTTATTTTTGTATACTTAAAACATTTGATTAAATATCTTAAAAAATCAGAACCTTTAATATTTGATATATGACCAATTACTCCAATTACAGTGCATTCATTATTAGTAATTATTGTTTCATCATTTACTTTAAAATCTGGAAGTTCTGTAACTACAATATTTTCAAGATGTGACCAATTATTAAATAAATATAAGTTTTGTTCATTTTGAGTTATAATATTTTCAAATAAACTAAAATGATTTTTGAATGATTTGTTATCAAATATATAATTATTTATTTCATAATACATCAATTGCGTTTTATCATAATCATTGAATAAATAATGATCGTGGGTAATAACCGAAATTTTTTTATTCAAAGAAAATAAAAAATTTATTAATTCTTTTGAAAAACCATATGTATGATTGATAAAAATTTTAATTATTTTATCTTGTATTTTGTTTAATATTTTTTTTGTAGTAGTGTTATCATATTCAAAATTAAAAAAATAATTGTTATTGATATTGATTTTTATCAAATCAATTTTTGTAGGGCGTAAAATTAAAAAATTTTGTTTATTCTTGTACTTATCTACTATTGAATTAATAAAAAATCTAGTGCCGCCGTAAAAATGTTCGGGTAAATCAAATATTACGATAAATGAATCGTATATATTTGAAAATTTTGTAAATTTATAATCAAAAAATGTTTTATTTGACAGTTTTTTACAACTTTCTACGAAGATATTAAATGAAGAATATAATGATAAATCTTCTTCAATTTCAAATTTATTATAATTAATATCTGGAAATAGTAGCTTATTATTTTTATAAAAATTTTTTTTAGGTTTTATAAAATTATCACTTTTTGTAACATTATTTTTAATAACTTCATTTAGTATTATGAATAAATTATCGTTTTGATTAATTTTTTTATTAATTAATAAATCATATAAAATTATGTCTGATTGTTTTTTTTTATAAATATATTTTCTATTTTCATAAAACCCAAAATTAATATAATGATTCGTTGCATCTTTTTTATTTGTAATTTCACTCAAATCATAATTTAATATGATATATTGTTCCCAATCAAAATCATTAGGTATGTTTATTCTATATTGTCTTTTTTCATGTATTCCATAATCTAAATAATGTTTTATGGCTTCTTTTTTATTAGTCAATAAATGTAAATCACTATTCAATTTGATATACGTTTTCCAATTAAAATCTTTGGGTATTATATTTGGTATTATATTTGGTATTATATTTCTATTCATTTTAATATTATTACTTTTGTTATTAATTATTAATATTGTTATTAATATCAATTATTATAAATATAAAATTTAATCGTAATAATTAGATGTTTTTTTTGCATTATTCAACATATGTGAAAATGAAGATTTACTATGACCAAATACTTCATTTGAATTTAATCCAAACATGTAATCTATAAATGCCTTTTCTTCAAAATTATAATTTTGTAATTTATTTTCATTTTTTGTTATAATTATACTGCGTAATTCATTATCATTTAAATCTATCAATTCATGAATATTACTAGTTGCTATATAAATTTTTAAATTTGGATTTTTAAATTTATGTTTCAAATTTAAAATAAGAGGTTTAAGGTTTTCTACTTCAACCTTAAAATGAGATGTAAAATCTCTCTCATATCGGTAATGTATAAAATTATATTGCTCTCCAGCACTTATCACATTATTTTTGATTTTATTATAAACATCAAATAAATTTTTTGATGGTAGTATACAAGGAATTATATTGTCAACTATTTTTTGAAAATTATAAACGGCCCAAAATTGTTTCAAAACTATAAATTCTTTTTTAATATTTTTTAGTTCATTAAAAAAATCTTTTGTAAATAATAATATTGCACGCTCACCTGTATAATTATAAGTATTTTCATTATTCAAATTTAAATTATCATAATTAATATACAAATTATTATATTTTTTTAAGAATGACATATCAAACAAATTATCAAAATTTTTGTTATGCCAACTAACTAACTCTTTATTTCTGTATGAACAGTAACGAAAACTAAATTTAATATTATTAATAATGCAAAAATTGATTCCACATTGTATATCATAAAATTGATTACATAAACCACCAAATGTATCAAAAATTATTATCATTCTAACTATTTTATTTTTATTTTTATTTTTATTTTTAAGTTTGAATAGTAATTATTTTATGATTTTAATTATTATAAAATAATTTTAATGGTATCGTTTGTTATTTTATGCGGAGGAACAGGTTCTAGATTGTGGCCTAAATCTAGGGAAAAATTACCTAAACAATTGTTGAAATTAACAAATGAAAATTCCATGTTTCAAAATACTATTTTAAGAATTTGTAAAATGTTTTCTTATTACGAAACTAATCAAACTAACCAAGATAAACTAATAGTTATTTGCAATAAAGAACATTCACATATAATTGAAAATCAAATTGTTGAAATTAATGAACTTCTTAATTTAAACCAGCAAAGATTTGAAACCGCACCCCTACAGGGTGCTACAGTTCAAACTGTAACTGGTAACTTACTTGAAGTTTCATCCGCTGAGCGGATTGAAATCTTCAACGGTGTAAACAAAAATAATTTTGAAAACAATGAGAACAATGTAATTAATTATCAGATTATAACCGAGCCAAAAGGGCGCGATTCTGCTGCTGCTATTTGTATTGCATCATTATTAGGTTCTATAGATGAAAATAGTATAGTATTACCATGTGATCATATTTTTGATGATGATGAATTTTTAAATTGTTATAATAATTGTAAAAAATATTTAGAAAATTCCATTGTTACATTTGGTATTAAACCTACGCGTATTGAGACTGGTTATGGTTATATTAAAATAGATAACAATATTGATCAAAATACAATACAGTTTGTAGAAAAACCGGATTATGAAAGAGCCAAACAATATTTTGAGCATGGTAATTATTTATGGAATGCCGGAATATTTGCTTTCAAAAATAAAAATATGATTACTTGTTTTAAAAAATATGCAAACGATATTTACGAGAACTGTTTAGAAACTATCCAAAATACCGATTTAACACCAACAAGAACAATCGTTAATTTATCAGAACTACCTTTTGTAAATTGTAGGGCAATATCTGTTGATTATGCAATCATGGAAAAAATTTGCTGTGATTGTGAAATAAATGTTTTGAAAAAAACAATATTATATAATTCAAATTGGAATGATATTGGTTCTTATCTCTCTTTGTATGATGAATTACATAAAGATATTAATAATAATGTATTAAAAGGGGATGTATTAACCCTTAATACTACAAACTGTTATATTGATAGTGAACATTGTTTAACTGCCGCCATAGGCTTGAATAATATAATTGTTGTTAATACCGATGATGCTCTTTTAGTTTGCGACAGTAAAAATACTCAAGATGTTAAAAAGATTGTTGATCAATTGAAAGAATTAAATAGAGAGGAGCGTATATTACACAAAACAGTGTTTAGACCTTGGGGGTGGTATAAAAATATTGAAGGAAGCGATTATGGCGGGTTTAAGGTTAAAGTAATTACAGTGTATCCTGGAAAAAGATTATCATTACAATCACATAACCATAGAAGCGAACATTGGGTAATTGTAAAAGGAAGTGCTAAGGTGGAATTAGATTATAAAGACCATTTTCTTAATTGTAATGAAAGCATTTATATTCCCTTAAAATCACTACATAGGATTGAAAATGTTGGAAATACAAACCTTGAATTTACCGAAACACAAATTGGTTCTTATCTAGGTGAGGATGATATTGTAAGATATCAAGATGATTTTGGAAGAGTTTAGAGCATTGAAGATTTATAATATTTATATGATTGTTTGCAATCCATTAATTAAGTCTATCTCAATATTCCATCCCAAATCTTTTAGTTTTTGATTACTTATGTAATATCGCTGATCATTAAATGGTCTGTCTTCAATATATTCCAGCCATCCTTCATATTCTTCTGTACCTTTGATTATTTTAATCAAAATTTTTGCAATATCCATAACAGAAAATTCCATTCCCTCATCACATCCTATGTTGTATATTTCACCTATTTTCCCTTTTTCTAATATACATTCAAAAGCTTTTGCTGTATCATATGCATGTAAAAAAGCTCGTACACTTGTTCCATTACCTTGAACAGTGACCTTTTTATTTTCTTTTAATAATTTGATGAAACGTGGAATCAATTTTTCTGGATATTGATTGGGACCATATACATTATTGCCTCTTGTAATAATAATTGGCATTTTATAAGAATGAGAATAGGATTGTGCTATTAATTCGGCACCAGCTTTTGTAGCGGCATAAGGGTTTGTTGGACATAAAATAGAATGTTCTGTTTTATGTGTTTCATCAACTGTATTCATAGATTCACCATACACTTCATCTGTAGAAACATGAATAAATTTAATTATTTTATTGTATTTTCTTACACATTCTAATAATATATGTGTTCCTAATACATTATCTTTTGTAAAAATGAGGGAATCTTCAAAAGAATTTTGGACATGTGATTGCGCGGCAAAATGTATTACGTGTGTTATTTGATATTGTGTTAGTGTTTGTTTTATTAAAGTTTCGTCGCACAAATTTCCTTCTACTAAAATATAATTTGCATTTTTCCTAATGGTTTCATCAATATTGTTTTTGTCAGCACAATAATACATGGCATCTAAGTTGACTAGTTTGTTTATTTTTTGTTTTGGAAAATAATAATTAATAAAATTACTACCTATAAAGCCGCATCCACCGGTTACTAATAAATTAATTTCTTCTTTCAAAGTAGCCTTGTATTGTATAAGGCATTCACGTACACTAGTACGAATGTGTTTTATTTTTGGGTATAAAGACTCTAACCTTGTTGTATCTAAATAATTATTTGATCTATCTGCTGCTAATATTTTTCTTTGTTCTTCTTGACTAAAATTATTCCATTTGAAATCTTTATCCACTATTTCTTTGTACATTTGTAAAATCTCGTTGTGACTTATTAACCCTGGATTAGTCAAATTTATCGTTCCTTTTGTGTTGTTTTTCATCATATCTACTACATAAGGAAGTAGTTCAGTTAGTACTGTCATAGAATTTGGAACAGAACAAATTTTTTCATAATTTACTATTTTTGTAATAAAATTTCTTGGATTCTTTTCACCAGTAATTGGCATGCGAATACGTAAATTTAATATTTTATCTTCATACATGTGCATAAATCTATCGGTAAAACCTTTTACTATTGAATAGGAAGAACCAAAGAAATTAGGGTGTTCATCTTCTGTAAAACCATTTTCTTCTTTACCAAAAGGATGATTTTCATCAAATTTAAAAATGCAACCTGTACCCAAGTAAGTATAATGTATGTTTTTTTTACTGCAAATTTCAGCAAGTAATAAAGGTGAAAATAAATTATCTCTCACGTTTTCAAATAATTTTCCTTCTTGTTCTAAGTAATCAATTGTAGAATATATTTTATTATTAATTTGTCCGTGTGTACGTCCAATAAATGAAATAATATGTGTAGGATTTGTCTTTTCAATTTCTTCTATTAATTGTTTTTCATTGTCTACACGACTTTTTCCTTCTACGTAAATTGATGTTTCGTTTTGTGTGTTTTCACTCTTTTGTATAGCTTCCAAAATACGTAAAAACTGACTACCTATCCATCCTTTTGAACCATATACTAAAATCTTCATCGTATATGTGTATGTATATTTTTGTAAATATTAAATTTATGTATTTTGTCGTTATTTTATCGTTATTTTGTTATAATTATTATTTCATTGTATTACAATAAAATATAATGAAAATTAATAAACTAGATAAGTTATTTAATTATTATATTTTGGATTTATTCTGTAAAAAATATAATATTACTAAAGATATTGCTATTAATAATCCTGCTGATAATTTTAGATTATTGTGTTTCAGGATGAATTATTTTATAAAAAATATACCTTTACCAAAATTCAAAAAAATCTCTTTATATGAGGCTGTTTTTATTGAATTTAGAATTTTTCCTCATGTTGAATTTCTAATTCGTAATACAATACATAAATTAGGTTCTAGGTGGTCCCATACAATTATCTGTGGAAATTCAAATTATACTTTAATTGAAAGTATTTGTAAATCAATATCTCCAAATATAAATATTATTAAGATTGACGTTGATAATATGACACAAACTGAGTATAGTAGATTTTTAACTACTAGAGAGTTTTGGAATTTATTAAAAGGAGAAAAAATATTACTATATCAAGAGGATTCTATTATTTTTAAAAATAATATTCAAAAATTTATAGAATATGATTTTATTGGTGCTCCTTTTATTAAAAATAGTAATGATACTCCAAATTGTGTCGGTAATGGAGGGTTAAGTCTGAGAAGTAAATCAAAAATGATTGAAGTTATTAACAAATTTTCACCAACAGATTATAAGTATAATACTTCAACACTTGACTATATGAATTATGTTAATTTAGAATTTCCACCAGAAGATGTGTATTTTTCTAAATGTATGCAAGAACAATTTATAGGTATAGTTGCTAGTTGGGATGTTGCATATGATTTTTCTTCCGAAACTGTTTTTAATAAAAATAGTTTTGGCGCGCACAAATTTTGGATTTCTAACAGTAATTGGAAGTCATATATGAAAAAAAATTTTAATTTTAAAATTTATAATCCTAAAAGTAATCTGAATAAATTATTAGTATTCAATAGACAACCTTTATTACTTGATTTAAATGATCAAAGGGAAAATGCTTTTGATATTGATTTATATTTCTTTTGTAAAGCAAATAATATTGAATATACAAATGATGTAAACGCAATTAATTATTTAAAAAAGATTGCAATGGATGGTTTTATTTATCATTCTAAACAATTATTAAACATTTATCCAAATAGTTTATTTTATAATTTTTTGGATGATATTTATGTTATTAATGAATTTAATACAGCACCTCTATATCAATTTGTAAATAAAAATTTATATAATTCTACTTTTAATATATTAAGTAATTTATTAATAAACAAAAAATATAGTTGTTTAAATGATAATTATGATATTTTATTACTAGTATTTATAGGCGATGAAAATATTGGTATTGACTTGATTGAACGTTTAATAAAATATAAAAAAATTCAAAATAATTTTAATGTTGCGTTTTGTTTTAATATTCATAAAATAAAAAATTATATGATCATTAAAGAACTAATAACACAAAATTTTGATTTTTATGCTATTTACAAGTCAAAAGAATTAGGGTCTGATGTCACCCCTACACTTTTGATGTATGATGATATTATTAAAACACATAAATTTCAACACATATTTAAATTTCATACAAAAACTCTTAATAATCACTATCTTAATTTAACTAATTTTTTAATTTCAACTCCTTTAATTGATTTAATCAATCAAAACGAAAAACAATTATTTACTTCTAATTGTATAGGTGACCCTAATTATTATATTAATCTACAAGCAGATTATTTTAATGATATATTAAAACAAAAACATAGCTCAAAACTTGATTTTAATAAAAATTTTATAGCAGGAACCATTTTTTATACATCCTCTGTTGTTTTTGATAGTGTTTTAAATTTTGTTAAAAATAATAATTACAGAAGTTTTTTATTGAATAATTTGTATGAAAATAACTCAATAAATAGAGATTTTTCGCCTATTCATTTTTTAGAAAGACTATTTGGGGTTATTAATACAAATGAGTGAACGGTTGTTATACATCGTTGAATATTTACATCCACAAGCTCATGAAACTTCAAGTGTCCAATGGTCTAGGTATCTAAGGTGAAAATATCATTTTCATATCATATAAAGTAAAAAAATTCATAACAACCCTTTTCTTTACCATATTTATTTTACTCAAATCATAAAATTTATGGTACAAACAATTATCTATAAAGGATTCATAATCATTACTTTCATCAATTTTGTATCCAGCAAGATTTAAAATAGGGTGTTCTTTTGGAGTATTTGTTGAAGAATCCACTGTTATATCATTTGAATTAATCAATTGTATAAGTAAGTTTTTAACTATTAAATTTAGATAAATAAAATTGTAATTGTTAAAATTAAATTTAATAAAACATTTGTTATAATATTCATACTCCGTTTGACTTAATATTTCACGTTTATGATTTAATGCACTCATTGAAACATTGGAAACCACTAAATTGGGATAACATATATATGATGATTTTTTGAAATAATTGAACATTAACATGTATTCTTTATCAAAAAACGAAAGAATTGATGTGCGAATTTGAAACATAGCTTTAGCACCTTTTAGTGAATAATAATTCGCATGCGCACCATACAATGAATTACTTCCTGGTTCATCTGGTCTATATAGTTTATTTTTAACATATTTGAAATTATTTTTTGAAAAATTAAAATCATGGGCGCCTAGTAACATAAAATCTAATTTATTATTGTTGTTTGTGCAATTATTGTATGTATTAATAAATTCATTTTCAAAATCTTTGTGTAAAATGATATCATCTTCAAAAATAATTGCATTTTCATAATTATTTATAATTATTTGGGATAAACACCATAAATGACTTAAACAGCAACCTAATTCTTCCTTGGAAATTAAAGTTCTTGAATTATCGGTTAGTGATTTATACAATTCTGTTGTAATTCTCTCTACTATTACTAAAGTGAAATTAATTTTGTACTTTTGCATTAAAATAATAATATAATTTCGTTTTATCTCATCTTCTATCATGTTAATTACGAAAACCTTTTTAATTTTTTTATTTATTTGGTTTCCTTTTTCTCCATTTGTTTCGTTAGTTGTTTCGTGAGTTGTTTCGTTAGTTGTTTCGTGAGTTGTTTCGTGAGTTGTTTCGTGAGTTGTTTCATGAATAATATTTATAATTTTTACTTTATATTTTTTGATAGCATCAATTAATAATGAATTCATAATTTTATTTTATATAAAATAAATAATATTTATTTATTATTTTTGTAACTACTTTATTAAAAGTAATAAAAAATTATTAAATAAAATTTTAATTGTAAATTTATTTAATAATTTTTTATTTCATCTATTTTAAAGTTTTAATTAAAATTATATAAAATATATATATATATGGATGTTAAATTAAATTCTGCTGATCAAAATTGCAATGATGGTATATTCAATAATGATCAAGGATATTTTAGAAATATTACAAGTAATCAAATAACTAGTTGCCCAACCTTCAATTTAGCAGCATTATCTAATAGTCCTACCGATAAAAGTCCTGATGTTTCCGTTGTATTAAATACTATTTATCTAAGTTGGACAGACTTCACAACATTATTTTTTAGAAGTCCAAGCGGTGCCTTTTATATTAGTCCTTCTAATTGTAATGTTACTGCAGTTAGTTTTAACTCTCAAACTTATGAGACTACATATAATAAACATGTTTTATTTAATTTAGCTGATCAAATTAGAAAAGCATGGTCCAAAAAAAATAGTAAACCTGAAACTGCTATTCCTGCTAAAATAAACATTGAATTAGATAGACAATCCTTTTTAACAAAAAGTTTGGGATCTATTTGTGGCGATTTTGTAGGTTTAAGTTACGATGAAGCATTATCTAATTTACTTGGAACTGGTGTAATTTCTATTGGTACAACTGAGGATGTTGCTACTATTATATTCTTGGTTAACTATCAATATTATTTTCAACCTTTAGATATTACTTTACTGACTACATTTTCTTATATTACTAATATTCCATGTTTCAAAAATACTGTTCCTTTTTGCTGTGATTGCAATCCATATAGTAATGATAATAAAATGTATGATAGAACTAATTTTGATTTGAATGATAACATGTCAGTTTTTTCAGATTTTGAATCAAAAAACAATGATGAATATTCAGTATTTTCTAATTCTAAAACAATTAATAGTAACGTTATGACAGAAATATCCAAAATAATTAAAAATAATGCTGAAAGTGTTGTTTCGTCTCAATGGTAAATAATAATAATAATAACATATATTAGTATTAATATTATTAAATAAATGTCATCAAAACAAAGAGTGTTTTCACATTCAAATGAAAAAAATTATAGTGATTATATTAAAAATAAAAATAGCGTAGAAATATTAAAAAATATTAAAAATAAACAGCAATTAAACGCCCCTAATAATGGTTATAATTTTATGATAAACAAATTTAATAATCATACTGATTTGATTAATTATACTAAAACCTATAATAATTATGTCAATTTAGATTCTAGATATTCTTTACAGGCTACAAAAAATTTGTACAATTCAAATATCAGTTTTGTAGATAAAAAAAAAAATGGTTGTAGTGTTGTTGTTGATAATTGTAATAAATTATGTAAAAAATCTAATTCTTATAATGAATGTGCACAATTACCTCAAGTTTTATATCCAGAAAGCACTTATGTATCTAGTAATAACTGCGGATCACAATTACATTTTAATTTGAATATGAATAAATGGTGTTCAAATAAATTCAGTGTTGATTATAATCAAATTTATAATTCGCATAATATTAATATTAATATTAATGGTTTTAATGGCTGTATAAATGGCGATGAATGTTGTAATGTTATACCGAGTGGACCTACCGGGGAAACTGGACCTACTGGGCCGACTGGACCTACCGGGGAAACTGGGCCTACTGGACCAACTGGGCCAACCGGGGAAACTGGACCTACTGGGCCAACCGGGGAAACTGGACCTACTGGACCGACTGG
>Ga0114975_10000913_pt1 | contig 21599 bp, 21 predicted proteins | sample S_130626_EF_Meta_FD_87031 | JGI IMG/M metagenome (GOLD analysis project Ga0114975, IMG submission 87031) | Freshwater microbial communities from Lake Simoncouche, Canada to study carbon cycling - S_130626_EF_MetaG | ecosystem: Environmental > Aquatic > Freshwater > Lake | place: Lake...
CCTGTAAATACAAATAACCAATCAACTGAAACATTCGATTACAGTGATAAAATTATTCATAATGACAATACTAGTATCGATTTGAAAAATTTAATAAAACAAGAATTTTTACAAACTAATTAAATATATAATTATTATAAATATAAAAATATATATTATTATATTTATAATAAATGGACAATTCATTTTTATCAAAGGTAGAGCAATTCAAAGATGATTATTATGATAAAAATAGTAAAAATGTAATTTTTAAAAAAAACCAAAAAGCGGATTGTGCAAAAGAAATTTCAAATAATATAAATCTCGATTTATTACTGAAAAATACAATGTTCAATATACCAAATACTAATAAAATATATTTTAATTATGAAATGTTCAAATTATATGCTAATGAAGAAAATTATGAAACAATTTACAAATATTTACTCTCTTTGTTTAAAGAAACTATTGATAATTATTCTAATTATGAAGTTCATATGAATATAAAATCATTTACGATATCTGCATGTGAACGTTATAAGGAATTTGTTATCTCATTGACACAACAATGTTTACAAGAGAAAAAAAATTATTCTTTTTTATTAACTAAATTTTATATTTATTATACACCTAATTCAATATCCAATATTATTCAAATTACTGCACCGCTTATTGACCCAATTGTTCGTCATAAAGTTGTTTTATACAATAAAGTTGAAAGTGATCAACTATTAAAAGCACTTTTAGAATTAAAAAATTGAATATAAATATATTAGAAGAGAGTTTATAATATATTTATACAAAATGAACATTGTTATCAAAAACCAGCAAAAAGCAGAATGTTTCGCTACCATTTTTCAACATATTAGATTGTTTACTGAACATATCAATATAACATTTGAAAAGGAACGTTTATATATTCAATCTATGGATACAGCTCGAGTATCTATTTTTGAATTATATCTATCTAATACATGGTTTGATGTATATGAACATACTAATACAAGTGCAATTACGATCGGTGTAAATTCGACGCTTTTGTTTAAAATTTTGAATACACGTGAAAAAACACAAGAAACCAATATCAAATTTGATAGTGAAAATAGTGATAAACTTTATATCAACTTTGCTAGTGAAAACAAAGCAATATTCAATAAAAATTTTGAATTTCCATTGATGGATTTGGAACATGATATTATGGGTATACCCGACACCGATTATAATGCAGAGTTCTCGTTATGCTCTACTAATTTTGCAAATTTGATCAATCAATTAAAACTATTCGGTGATACATTGGACATTCATTGTAGTGAAGAAAAAATTTTATTAAATTCAACTACACAAGATTCTGGCAAAATGACTGTTCAAATTGATATAAATGATTTGAATGAGTTCTCAATCAATGAAGGAGAGACCATCGAGCTATCATTCAGTATCAGTATGCTTCATAATATTTGCATGTATAATAAAATTTCGAAAAATATTAATATACACATCAAAGATAATTTCCCTATGAAAATCATGTATAATTTGGGCGAAGATGCCGCGAACATGGTATTCTATTTAGCACCTAAAATAAAAGATGATGAATAAAATGATTCGTATAAAATATATTTATAAACCATATCAATATATTATATAAAAATGAATATATATTTCCATCTATTAATTTTTTTATTGATTTTGTTCATGTATGTTCATCTAGTTCAACAATATAAACGTAGTGAAGATTTAGAGGTTTATGAAATGGATTTTACTGATAATCAGCATCTACAAGAAGTTTGTGATATAAAACAGCCGGTTTTATTTGAATATAAAGCTATTAATACCGAATTTTTTCATGATATTAACATCGATAAATTAGAAACTTTATCAGGTTCTCTAGAATTGAAAATAAAAGAGAACGAAGATTATTGGAAAGATCTTGATAATATTGACTACGTGGTTTTACCGCTTTCTAGTTCACAAGCTTTGATGACAACGGATACACATTCAAAGTATTTTACTGAGAACAATGAAACATTTATTGAGGATGCGAATTTAGTCAGTGAATTTCAAAGCAATGATGCATTTTTAAAACCGCCACTTTGTGTACAAACAAAATATGATATTTGTTGGGGATCTAAAAATGCCGAAACACCACTAAGATACCATACTTATCATCGCCATTTTATTTGTGTAAATTCTGGTAAAGTACATGTAAAAATGACGCCATGGAAGAGTTCGAAATATTTATATCCGAACAAAGACTATGATAATTATGAATTTACATCACCTATCAATGTTTGGAAACCACAACGTAAGTATTTCCATGAAATGGATAAATTGAAGTTCTTGGAATTCGATGTTGTAGCTGGTAGTGTTGTGTATGTACCATCATACTGGTGGTATAGTATTAAATATGATGAAGAACCTACCGTTTGTACTAGTTTTGTTTATAATAATATAATGAATTGTGTATCGAATTTACCAAACTGGTTTCTTTATTATTTACAACAAAGTAATACGAAAACGAAAGTTGTGAAAACGTTAGATACGAATATAGTATTAGATAATGCTGATAGTGAAAAACAAGATTTGGTTGTTGATTCTAGTAATGAAATCGAGAACATTAAGGCAGAAATAGTGGAAACGGGTATATAATTATAAAAAATTGAACATATATTGTATTTTTATGTATTGATAAAAATACAACACAACTTGAAAAATGCACACAATGATGTTTATCGAGAGACCTGAAAATCATGGTCGAAATGTTATAGACTATCAATTAACAAAAAACAACTATCTTAGATCACCCGCTGGAATAATACGAATAGCTAGATATCCTGGTGTGTTCTGGATAGAAAAAAATATGGGATATTATGGTGATATTTATATGAAACAATTTATTCGAAAATGGAAACAAAAAACATATGAAAATAAACAAAGAAGGGCAGACCATGTAAATGCTAGACTTGTTATGAATCGACTAGGTTTTATAGATACTGATAAAGTTGTTCTCGAATTTTTATAAATCAACGCGCGATCTCGGTTTTATCTATTACAACATCTTTTAAAACATTACGTATTATTTTACCTGTGAATTTTTCATCTTCCTCTTCACTTTGCCCACCTAGTGAATTCAAAGCAATCTTTAAATAATCATTGTTTTCTTTTGTATCTAATGTAATAAAATCGGGGTTTTCTTGTTGCCATTTTGGTAATGTTTTCAAATTTTTCTTTGCAATTAGCTTGATGGCATTTTTTAATTTAGTTTTTTCACCACTATCCTTTTCCCATGTATCATTATCTTTTACGTAAACAGTTTCGCGTTTAAGATCGGTACAATGAATCGGTCTTTGGTATACATTTAATTCACGCAGGCCTTTCAAAAATATACTACTTATACCTTCTACGTAGCCTAATTTGCCTGTTTTTTCCAGATCTTGGATTTGAACTTGTAATGAATTCAAAAAATCGACAATATTGACTGCATTTTTACATTGTTCATTCAAAAATAAATTGATATTGAATTGATTATTGTTGGTTGTGTTGTTTGAGTTTGTATTATTGATATTGGTCTGGCCTTTTGATGTCATTTCGACTAATTTGGTATTTTGCTCCATTATTGCAGCACTTTGTTCTATTAATGTGTTTTGAAGTTCTTTGTTTTGTTTTATTAGTTCTAGGATCATATCATTTGTGAATGTTTCTGGTTTGGTTATAGCATCCGTCATTATTTTATTTTCAACTAGTTCTATTGCATTTTCATTATTATTTATTTTACATTTTTGATTATGTTTCCATAAACTACCTCTACTCATATATGTTTTATTACAATGAATGCAATTAAAATTATTACGATTAACAATGCTGGGTATTTCTTGCTTCCATGCTTCCATTTCATTGCTTCCGATGCTTCCATCCTTACCATCATTGTGTTTACGAGTCGTTAAATGTCTAGTAAAATCTTTTTTGTTACTAGAATTAAAGTTACATTCATTACAAAAATATTTGGGTTTTTTTTGGGTTTTTTTTGCTTCCATTATACTATATATAATAGAAACAAAAATTTACCCTATATCATTTTTTATAAAATTATTTAATTTTTGTAAAAAACCTAATTATTTAAATATTATTAATTAATATATTATTTAATTGGTGTTGGGTTTTTTGATGCTTCCTAAATGCTTCCATTTGCTTCCTAAATGCTTCCATGCTTACCAAACATTAATTTATGCAGCAATGTATTTTATTATTTAGTTTGAGTTATCAACATTATATGCAGCCAATAATTTATGGGTTTTATTGGGGTAAAAATGGGGTAAAAAATGCTTCCAATTACCCCATTTTGTGGAAGCAAATAAAAACCCCAATTATGATTATGCACAAAACTATTTAAAATTTATGCAGCCAAGTTTTTCATAAAAAAACGAGTTTTACTGCATCATCGAGTAAAATCACTTTTTACAAAAACTCCATCGCACTTTTTGAAAAATGGACATTTTATAAATGTCCAAAAATAAAAATTGACCCCGACTTTATTTTAGATTTTGTTTTGTACGTTTGTGTAAAACTATTTAAATTATTATAAAAAATACAATATTCTACATAATTATTTATAAAATACTCGAATGATGGTCTAGGGTAATTGCTTGCTTCCATTTTGTTTCCATATGCTTCCAAAATGCTTCCATCCTTACTGAAGTTAGTATTATGCTTTGGTAATATTTTATATTATAATATTCATGTAACTTATAATGCAGGTATTATAAATGGGGTTTTATTGGGTAAAAATGGGGTAAAAAATGCTTCCAATTACCCCATTTTGTGGAAGCAAATAAAAACCCCAAATATGATTCTACGCAAAATTATTTAAAATTTATGCAGCCAAGTTTTTCATAAAAAAACACGTTTTACTGCATCATCGAGTAAAATCACTTTTTACAAAAACTCCATCGCACTTTTTGAAAAATGGACATTTTATAAATGTCCATTTTTTAAAATTGACCCCGACTTTATTTTAGATTTTATTTTGTACGTTTGTTGTAAAAATATTTAATTTATTATGACTACGTAACATTATAAATGAGACTTTTGATTCTCCATGTAATTGGAGAAAAATCGCATCGAGTGTATTTTTATAGTATTTTATTATAAAGACCACCCCCATCCATAATGTAAAAATTTTTATTGAGATATATTTTCTCCATTTTATTCTCCATTTTTGAGATTTTGGAGAAAAATGGAGATCAAAAGTCGCGTAAATAATTTGTTAGTAAAATTATTTATTTTTTACGCAGCCAAGTTTTTCATAAAAAAACACATTTTACTGCATCATCGAGTAAAACCACTTTTTTCAGAAACTCCATCGATGTTTTTAAAAAATGGACATTTTAAAAATGTCCAAAAATAAAAATTGACCTCGACTTTATTTTAGATTTTTGTATAAATAATTTTTGTAAAATTATTTATTTTGTAAAACAACATACATAAACTATATAGAAATAAATAATTGTAATATATATTGTCAAAAAATGTTGTATAGACTTATCCCTTTACGTACTTTACGAAGAACAAAGGGTGTGAAATTCGATGAAATGGTACCTTCTGACATACCAAAAATCGACGGAATTGACAGAGTAATTCATGGTCCAAACAGCATATCACCAGGACCAGTTGGTAACATAAAACGCCCTTGGTATATGCATCCAGGACAAGATGATAATTTGATGGTTCTACAGGGTGAAAGATATATTGATATTTATGAACCGAATACAATGAAATCCGCATCTTTCATTGTAAGTCCTGATAAAATTTACAAAAATGATAAATTATATTATGATGGACCAGCAATGATTGTATGGCCTGCTGGTGTATATCACCGTATTATAAGTGGAAATGGTGGTAGTATTAGTTTGAATTTTGCTACACGAAACAAAGACTTCAATTTAGATAACAACTTCAATATATATGATCTAGATAAGCATACCGGGAAATCTAAATTACTTAGAAAAGGTACCGAAGACCAACCTGATCTTTATTACAAATACCCTAGTCCAGAAATCAAAAAATTAGTAAAAGAAGACGAAAATGCAAATGAAACAAAATAACACACTTGGATTTTTGTATATAACGTAAAAATATACAAAAATCATTCGTAACAACATGAACCAAATTATGTTGACGGATCAATGTTTTTGGTTTCTAATGATCCATACTGAATTGATTTACAATAATAATATGTTTTGAAAACCACAGTAATCAAGTTCAATGATGTATTGACAGAATAATTGATAATTATAAAAGTATCTGCGTGGTTTATCCCACTGTAAACTGTTCCTAGTATCCCACCCAACAACCATATTGTAGATGAGTATTTTGTTGAATCAATATTTTTTATTTGAAACAATGTGAAATAAATTTCAGGTAAATACCCAATAAAAATCAATATTGATGAAACTATAGATAAATAAACAGAATTCATTTTTATTAAATTAGTTTTTGAGTTATCTTTATCTTTTTTTTGTATTTTGTATAGTAAAAAAGGAACTCTACATAAATTTTCTAATATAAATATATATGACACAATTCATAAAAAAAATAATAATATCAACCATTGTTTTATTGATATTAGATGCTGTGTATATTTATATAAACAAAAATGTTTTTCAAGACACTGTTGTTACTATTCAGCGCGTAGTAATGCAAATAAAACCAGAAGCGGCATTATTCGTTTATTTATTATTAGTTATTGTTATAAATTATTTTATAATACAAAAAAACAGAAGTCCTTTAGAAGCATTTATACTAGGATTCTGTATTTATGGTATTTATGATGGAACAAATTACGCAATGTTTAAAAAATGGCCATTGAGTGTTGCCATTATGGATGCGTTATGGGGTGGTATATTATTTAGTGCTACTACTTATGTTACGTATACACTATTGAATTTACAAGATTAGTTTGTATATTGACATGTTTATTCGGATTATATTTATTATAGAATTCACAGACAGATAATTGAATTGTATTTGGTGATCCAATACAATAGTCATAAATGTATTCAGGTTGATCATCCGGTTCTATATTCCATTTATCATAAAATTTGTCACATAAAGTATCACTTGGAAATACAATTTGTTTATTATCATAATCAATTCCACCATCGAATTCTAATATTTTATCAATCCAATATTGCGTATCTCGACAATAATATAACCAATGGTTTTCAAAATCGATTCTAGTAACTTTGATAAAATCAAATATATTATTTAATTCTTTTCGTATTGGATATTTACAACCAATTTGTAAATATTGGCTGGGCTTTTTAATTTTAATATTTTTATATTTATTAATATCTTTTTCTTTTAGATGAATAATCAATGTATGTTTTTTTTTATTTGTTTCAGTAGTTCTATCAATAAAATCAAAATCAATAAAATCAAAATCAATAAAATCAAAATATGCTTTCATAAATTCTTTCAAATCATATTTACACATCGATAGTGTCATAATAATCGTTCCTAAGTTCCATTCCAATGAATTATCGTTTTTCCATTCATCTACCAATAAGCGAAAAGGTACTCTAAGATTCGGGTTCTCGATGCTATAAATAAATTCATAGATATTACTTAAATATATGAATACATCATGTTTGAAACCAGAATAATATAATTCATAAGCCCAAAATAATGCTTCATCATGGTTGCGCTCCAACAGTGCTATCAAAAGTGATTGTTTTACATCGATTTTACTATACAAATACCTAGTAAACATTATATTCTTGAATTCTGTACTTGTCATTTTATTTTATTTTATAATATTTATAATATCATAAAATACGTTCAATTTTTTACATCTATTATTAAACAAATTTATAAATTCCATTTTGTTGTAAAAACAAAGCAATACTAGCAATTATACTTGTATAACTAGTATAATGACACCATATTGAAGATCTAGAATCAGTAGTTAATCCTGTAAAAAACCCAAATATAGGAATAACAATAATCAAGAATGGCAATAAATAACTTTTGTTCCAGAAAATAGATATTGGTAAAATAAGGATACATAACCATAAAAAATAAATAAATTTAATAAAATATTCATTGATGTTATCGTTTTTGATCCAATTTTTAGACGTGTGCCAATATAAATGACCTTCTTTAGTTACGGTTGTACATATTTTGTCTGGTTTATAAAGATGTGCAAAAGATACCGCTAAAATAATGAATATAGAATAGTAAATAATAAAATTTTTACGAAATTCACTTGATTTATTCCAAGGAATAACATAGAGTGAACCAAACAAACTTCCAAGAGGTTGTAACATCAATACTAATGGAATAAGAGTCGTTGTTATCAGCTTGTTCCAATTATTACATCCTTTTCTAGGTTCAGTCAACCATAACAATAATTCATCAAATTGCATACCACACCAACCAATCAAAGTTATACCTATCCATTGAAAATGAGGTATATTTGATGTCAACATGTAAATAATTGCAAATAAAGAAATAAGAGTTGTTTTCAGACTACTCTTTACACTATAACACATGTGTATATATTGAACTGTTAATTTAATTTTTGTGAAACATTATTTGTGTAATTAGTCAAAATCATGTATAAATCGTTTATAAAAAGTCTTGTATGTGTTTTGTAATTTATCAAATTTCATATTAAATTTACCATCCATAAAACGCTTATCGATATTTTCAACTATACCACGGTCTTGTAACATAGTATTAAACATCCAATTTTCGGTTACTAAGTCACCTATATGGTTATGCCAAAAATTACGATACGTTTTTACAAACAATTTACTTTTGTTTTCACTAATAGGAAGAGCAAATGTAACAACCGTACTTACATAATCACCAAATAAAACACGTGCGATGGTAGTATGTGGCAAAATAAATTCATTTTCAATACGTAATTCTTTTACGCCAAACAATTTTCTAGCAAATGATTTCTCACCAGCCTCATATAAATAAGACGTTTTATAATGATTCGGACCGACTAATTTTGGTGGGTGTGTTTCGATCGGCGCAGGATTTTTATTATTACCAAATGTATGAACAAAACCAATATGCATTACATCGAGAGAATTTTCACTTAAAATACGTGAATAACAATTAAAATCCATCTCTAAGAAAACAACTGTATCATTACGTTCGACTTCGGGTTCAGTAAAAATATTATCAACATACGTTAAACCTGTTGAATTATCTATTTTGGCAATATCAGAAAATGTATTCAAATAAACCCAACCATTTTTTTCAATAACTTTGTACTTGGAAAGATCATATATATGTGATGGTTGAAAAGAAATTCCGGGCACTTTATCGAGAACTCCATTTTCATCGAATTCATAACCGTGATATGGACATACGATATGTTTATTACAAACTTTGCCTTTAGAAAGAGATGCGCCTTTATGTGGGCAAACATCATCAAGACCAATAAAATTATTGTCCTTGTTTTTCCATACAACATAGTTTTTGTTCCATATAGTTGCCTTTATTGGTTTGTTGAATGCAAAATCTGTTTTTTTACCAATAACGTACCATTGTAGATCATATTTGTCTTGTTCTATTAATTCACGATAATTCAGTTTAGGGAAGTCGGTAATTTTATTCGCGATTGTCATTTTTGTATTGAATGCGCGATTAAAAAAAACAGCATAACTATTGACTAGGCAAATACATGTAAAAAAATATAATATGAATTGTTTCATTATTATAATGTATAAATTATCTTTATATATTATATAATAAATATAAATGTCAAATAAAACAATCAATTCAAAGAATTCACGTAGAAAAATGCGCATAAAATCGAGAACATTAAAAAATAAAATTAAAAGATCTGGATCAAGAATAGGGTCAAGAACAGTATCTAATGAAAAAAAATCACATATAGTTCAAATATTCTTGGAAATGTTGAATACAGTAAAACTATATCATTGGAAAACCCATTCTTATGCACAACATAAGGCAACTGATGAGCTTTATTCAAAACTAAATGAGAACATTGATACATTTGTAGAGATACTATTGGGTAAAGATGAGTCGAGAATCAAAATGGTAGAAAAAAGAAGTCGCCTCATAGATTCTGAAAATACATCCGATTTCAAAAGTAAAATATATGAATATCGTGAGTTTTTAATAGATATTTCGAAATATTTTGATCAAAAAAGAGACACGGATTTATTGAACGTTCGTGACGAAATATTAGGTAATATAAATCAATTTTTATATTTGATGACGTTTAATAAGTAGCATATTGACTCATTAATCCAGACAACATCGGCATATTATTCAATCCACGTGGAAATTTACCATGAATCTCTCTATGATACAATGAAGATAAATGCATCTGTTTTTTCATAATTTGTTTACGTAGATGTAAAGCGTTTCTCCAATGCCGTTGTATAAGACGAATCCAATGAGTTTTCAAAACGACCGAATATGTACCATCATTCAAAATATATAATTTCATTATTTCAACGTTTGGTTGATATAATCGAACTAAACTATAATAATAAAGATATTTCAATACATGAATATAAGAATATTTATAAAGTGTCTTTGCAGATATGGCATTCAATAATAAGATTTGTCTGGATTTCATATGTTTAGCTAGGCCAATATAGTATTGACCATTTTGTTTTTCAGAATCCAAGAAAATTTGTTCACGACTATATATTTCATCGATTATATCGATATCATCATAATCATCGCTGTATTCATCAAATTCGATCAAAACTGAATCATTAGATATTGACAAATTATCATAGTCATTGATATTGTCACTAATACTAACGCTAGAACTTGATAATAAAAACATATCGTTATCGTCGTCACTACAATTTGATAAACTTGCTGTTTCATCATCACTCGAGTAATACATTTTTTTGTTTTGATGATATATATTTTATATATTTTTATTCAATTTTTTTATAATATGAATATATATGTCATCTTTTCTAACAGAAACATCACAAACCAATAGTAATAAATTGATTATTGATAATAGTAATCAAAATACTAAAAATAGTGAAAAACCCATTGAATCCCCAAAGGCAAATGTCCAAGCAAATCAAATCTATCTAGTTAAAGCATCATTTATGATTACGTATATATTGTTATTAACTACAGGTTTGATAACATTTATTGAAGCTATGCGTACACAAAATCCGCTAATTAGGCATATATTTAATTTAGAAACATGTATTTCTTTAGTTGCGGGATATTTTTATTCGGTTTTTGTAGGTCAATTAGATCAATCTGAAAGAGAACATGTACCAATTGATTGGGATACAATAACAAAAAATCGCTACATAGATTGGGCTATCACAACACCAATGATGTTATTAGTATTATCTGTATTTTTGGCAAGTGAGTCGAAAACAGTCGTTCATTTGACAACGATTGTATTGATAATAATTTTCAATTACATAATGTTATATATAGGCTATTTAGGTGAAACAAAGGTACTAGACCGATTTACAGCATGTATTGGTGGATTTGTACCATTTTTCATAGTTTTCTATTTGATATTTTCTAATTATGTGGTTATTAATAAAGGAATAGGTAAATACTGGCTGTTCTTGTTTTATTTGTTTTTCTGGTCAATGTATGGGTTTGTTTATTTATTAGAAGAATCCTATAAAAATGTAACAATGAATATATTAGATTGCATATCAAAATGTTTAGTAGGAATAGCACTATGGATGTATTACATTAAAATCATACCACAATATTAGAAATATTATCGATCATAGAAATTTTTATATCAAAAATTTCTATTTGGTTGGTTTTTTATGATAAATAAATATATATATATAATATTTATTTATGAATAGTTATTTGAAAATATTTATAGCTGCTATTATTTTACTAGTTATATCAATATTGAATGAAAAATGTAATATTGAGTATTTGAAGAACTCACCAATTGATGATCATTACATATACGTATTCTTGACCCGATTCATTCATTATTTTGCATTTTTATATATGGGATTATATGTATTATTTTTCAATGGAATTGGTAACAAATTTGATCTTTGTCTATTTTTATTTTTTTCATTATTTATAGTTGCCGGATGGTATGTAACAGATAGTTGCTGGTTATCTTATTCAGAATTATTGTTTTACAATGTCAAATTAGAAGAGGTTGAAACGACATTTCATCCATGTTTTTATTGTTTATTCAATGAATATTGTGGGTTGTTTATGTCATTGGTTGGTATATTGTTTATATTAAATGTAATTATTGTACTATTTTATTCTAAAAATATACAAATAAAATACAGAATTGCATATCTTTGTTTATTTTTATGGTTGTTTATAGTTTCAATAATAAAAGGAAGAATAAATAAAAAATATTATAATGCAAATAAAAGCATGGTTTTGTCATATATAAAAAAATTTACAAGAAAATATTTTGCCCTCTCTGAGAATTGAACTCAGGACCTCCAGTTTACAAGACTGGTGCTCTACCACTAAGCTAAAAGGGAATTATACAAATATATTATCTTATTGCTCTAAGCCGTTTTTATCTAAACATATAAACTTTGTGCGGTTGTAACATATTTCATAATCAAACCTTCAATATTAGTTAATTTATAAACGATATCAACATTACCTAGTTCTTCAAAAACACTAATCCATTCTTTTGAAATAGTAACTATTTTCAACATAGATTTTGTAAAATCACCGATAGAAATGCCCTTTTCAGCAACAATAGTTTGTATAAAACGTTTACAATCTATCTCGTTTTCTAAATGGGACCACATCATTGCGCAATCTATCATATCATACTGTAAAGCATCTTCATAACGAATGCCGGTACATAATTCCAAGTCTTCTTCGCGACCACAATATTTTTTATAGATTTCTATCACCTCTGCGATTTTCGACTTCAAGAAACCATCATCAATAGATGGCCCATACATACGTAAATCCTCTGGTACTTTTACATCTGTAAAACATGAAAACAATCCGATCATTTGTTCACTGGAAAATTCATTAAAATTCCAACCATTTATCAATGACGTCAAACAAAGAGGATGAATTTCTGCAATTCCAGATGCCATTTTACCAAGATCCGTAAGTTGATAACACGTATCCTCGTGAATCAAAAATCCATCATCCATCATTATCTTACAAACCGAATTGGTTTGATCACATATATATTGTTCAATATAATCCAATGAAGCAACTTCCGAATCATATTTCTTTTTTAATTCATCAAGTTCATGATATGATGACAAATCATTTGCGAAGTATTTGTACTCATCTTTGATTTGTTGGATGCGATTTTCTATTTCTCTACGTTTTTTATTGACTACATGTTTATGTTTTTCAACCAATTCAATGTATTCTACACATACCGAACTAGGTGTACGTGCATTTTCAACAAATACTCGTTTTTTCTCTATTTTTTCAAGTAAATCATCAATACATGCTTTATGCTTATAAATATCGTTTTGTATTTCTTGGTAAACCATGCTTTTTTCTGAAAAAGACGATAATTTGTCTTTTTCAAGTGGACCACTTTTCAATAAGTTCAAAACGAGCTCATACGAAATATGATACTTTGAAACCAATTTTTGAGGAACACCACCTAATATCATTTTGTATTCGCTCATCGATGGAACTCGAAATAAATTATTACAATGAACCACATGTCCAATGGTATCAATACCACGGCGACCTGCACGACCAGCCATTTGTGTATATTCATGTGCCATCAAATACCGCTCGGAATTTCCATCAAATTTAGTAAGACTAGTAAACACCGCGGTTCTAATAGGACAATCCAGACCAATTGCGAATGATTCTGTAGCAAATAACATTTTTATATACTTTTTGGAAATCATCAGTTCGACAATTTCACGCAATATAGGAATCATACCTGAATGATGAATGCCAATGCCTTTTTCCAATAGGTCAACCAATTGGTTGTATTCAGGCAATTCCATGTATTCTTTGAAATTCGGTAGTTTACGAATGATTTGTTCACATTCACGTCGTACCACGTATCCAACTTTACTATCATCCTCTAATAATGGAATCGTGATTTCTTTGGCATATAATTCGACATTTTTACGCGAAAATACAAACACGATTGCTGGGAGCATGTCACGATCCCTCAAAAAGAGCGCCAATTGGTTCAATACATGTTTTCGTTTTAATTCAACGCCATGTTTATGGAACATCTCGGTATAGATAGACAAATCACGGAATCCGGATTCTAGAAACATGCCCTTATCGGTTTGTAATGGTATCAAACAATTGGTTTTATCACGGATTTGTTTTTCAATGTCTTTGTTTTTTACGATTTTGAAAATGGCTTCGGTTGTCGTCAAGAACCCATAATGAGACAATGGAACGACACGGTGGTTGGTCGATGCTAGCCATACTTGTTTATCACATTCGACACCACGTTCACACCATTTTGCAAACCCCGCTGGATTATCAATGGTTGCTGAAAGCATCACCATTTGTACATGAGGAGGTAACATAAGGATAGTTTTTTCCCATACTTGACCTCTGGATTGGTCATTGATATAATGGACTTCATCAAATACAACACATGCTAATTCGTTCTGGATGTCGATTTGGAAATCAAGACCTGTTTTTTTTTGGTCGACATTTTGTATAAATAAATAATTCATGAGAATTTCGGTAGTCATTATAAGGACATCCGCATTGGGATTCGTTTTTATATCACCGGTCATGAGGCCGAAAGAAATATGTGGATATTTGTTTGTGAATTCATAGAATTTTTGATTCGAAAGAGCTTTGATGGGTGAGGTATAAACCACTTTTTTACCTTGACTTACAAAATATTCGAGAGCGAATTCGGCAGGAAGTGTTTTACCAGATCCAGTATGTGCAGTTACAAGAACATGGTTACCCGTTACAATGGCTTCAATGGCGTATTTTTGAAAATCACTGAGTGGGAATGGGAATTTATCGAAATGTTCTTGGATAACATGATTACAATAGGCAGCGTTACAGATTTTGACCATTTTATAATATAAAAATTCAAATGTTTATATTATATTTATTGATATTTTATGGATCAATTTTTTGTTCATCTATATTTTGCTAACAATTCTTGTAGTTTTGAAGCATGCCCATTCGAATTGAATGCCGATGTCTTATGAATTCGATGTTTTACCAAAACATCATTGAAATTATAAAATGTCTTATTATCATATCTCAATCTAAGCCATAGTTCATAATCTTCAATTCCATTTTCAATCCAATGACATAACTCTTTTTTAATGATGACACTACTATTAATAACTGGATTTACCTTAGTAAAATCATGATTACTTATGTCACCGAGCGGAATTGTTGGATTGATATATTCCAAGTCACCAAAATAAACACACTGACTTCCAATTATATCATATTTACCCAAAAAGACACTTTGTAATTCGAGCTTGTTATCATACCAAACATCATCAACATCCAAAATAGCAACATAATCATATTTGCAATATGGTATCATGGAGTTCAATGTTTCAGCCTTTCCCCATACATTATAAAAATCATAGACGCGAATTTTTTGACTAATAGACTCGTATTCTTTCGCAATTTGATATTCATTAGAGTTTTCGGGATGACCATTGATGGCAATAATAATCTCCCAGTCTTCGAAACTTTGTTCTAGGACAGATGTCACAGATTCATTAATAAATTCGATTCCATTATAAACTGGTATCAAAATACTTATCATTGAATGGTTTATATATTACTATTAATTATTTTTAAATAGTTTATATTTTTATACATTTAGTAATATCTAAAATAATTAAAATGTTTGAAAATATATATATAATGACTTCACTTTTGACTTTCAGATTCAATCCTCCACTAAGTTCACCTCCAATTGTTACCGGCATTAGCGTATTAACTACAACTGATGGTGGATATACATATACCACAACTGAACAACCAACACAAATTGGTGGTTTAAATAGCAATTCTAATTTGAGAAGTGTTGAAAATATTCCTACTAGTGTTTTGTCGTTAAATAATCTTGCGTTCAATGGATGCGTAAATTTGACTTCTATAATTTTGCCTAGCAGCATTACCACTATTGGTCCAGCTGCGTTAGCAGGCACTAGTATAACAAAAATTACGATACCTAGTAATGTTACAAGTATAGGTGTACTTGCTTTTGAAAATTGTAGGAATCTTTCCAAAATAACAATTCCCAGCACTGTTACTGGCATCAATAATAATGCATTTCCAGGTATTGCAAATCCAGCAAATGTATACACATCACCATTAAATAACACCAATCCTGTTTATACTTATTTTAGTACTGCTTCCAATTTTTCAGCGGGTCAAGTTATAAACATCAGTGTTGCGCCACCTTTGACGGTTTATTTCGATCCTCCAAATGGTCAATCATCATTTTCAGTAAATGGTGGTACCTATTTAAGTAGCGATGGTGGAGCTACATTTTCTCCAGCACCAGGGTTTACAGTAACAGAATTAAGTGGTATAAACTTTGGGGGCTTGGTAGATGTTCAAGATATTCCAAACACGGTTACACGTATTGTTACTAATTTTAGTTCTACTAGTTTAAAAACGATAACAATTCCTGCTAGTGTAACGTCAATATCAAATACTAGTTTTAATAGTTGCACAACATTAACAGGTATATTTGTTGACCCGTCAAATCCTAATTATTCAAGTGACGCAAATGGCGTATTATATGATAAAAATAAAACAATTCTTATTCAATATCCATTAGCTAACCCATTGACTTCTTTTACAATACCTAGTAGCGTTACTAGTTTAAATCAATATTCATTTAGAGCAACTAAATATTTACAAAATCTAACAATTGGAACAGGTATAACAACTATTAATAGTCTCGCTATTTATGAAACCAATAGTATTGTATCAATAACAATACCAAACAATGTTACTATCATTGAAAGTAACTCGTTGGAGTTTTGTAGGGGATTAACATCAATAAATATACCTACTAGTGTTACAAGTATTGGTGCAGCAGCCTTTTATGGAAATACTGCAATGACCACAATCACATTTTCTTCACCTAGTTCTCTTACTACTATTGGTACACAAGCATTTCAATATTCAGGATTGACATCAATAGATTTACCTTCTAGTGTTACAAGTATTGGTAGTCAAGCATTTTCTGATACAGGAATAAAATCATTGGTTCTTAATATGCCAATTATTCCTAGTTCAGCATTTGCTTTCTTAGGTTTGACTTCTGTTACTATAGGAAACAATGTTACAAGTATTAATGCACAAGCATTTGATAATTGTGGTAGTTTGACTTCTGTTACGATGGGTAATAGTGTTAAAACGATTGGTTCATATGCTTTTCGAAGTTGTATCTCTTTAAAATCTATTATAATGCAAGCAGGTGTTACTAGTATTTCTGAATATGCTTTTGCTGGTTGTACTTCATTAAAACAAATAACAATACCAAGTACTGTAACTAATATAGGAACAATGGCATTTTCAAATCTTTCGTTTCCTATAAATGTATATACCGATAATTTAGATAATAGTAATGCTGTTTATAGTTATTTTACTAGCAATTATACTTCGAGTCAATTTAAAATTTCATTTGTACCACTTCCAATAGTACCATGTTTCAATAAAGATACCAAAATCCTTACAACTAACGGATATGTTCCTATCCAAGACCTTCGTAAAGGTGATCTAGTAAAAACGATCAATCATGAATTTGTTCCAATCAATATGATTGGATGCAAAACAATCACCAATTCCAAAGACGAAATACCACCGAATAAGCTATTTGTATGTTCGAATGAAAACTACCCAGAAATAACCGAAGACTTATACATAACCGGATTACATTCCATTTTAGTAGACAAACTAACACAAGAACAAGAATCAAATATATTTGAATTATTTGGTAAAAAGTTTGTAACAGATGGTAAATATCGTCTTCCTGTATTCATGGATAAAAGAGCAAACTTGTATGAAGAATCAGGTGAATACACAATCTATCACATAGCATTAGATAACGAAAATGAACTCATGAACTATGGAATTTATGCCAATGGACTATTGGTAGAAACCTGTTGCATGAAATATTTGAAACATCTATCTAATATGACTTTGATTGAATAAACAAACCACCCTAAAAATAAAATTTCCAATAATATAATTGTATTTTTGTAAATACAATTATAATTTACAACAGCATATATAGTGTCATTAGTTCATTTAGTAAAAAGTTTTTGTTATATATAATATATAAATATGGACGATTACAACTCATATTATGACAATGATGTCGATTGGATGTCGATGTGTACTGAAATGACTAATACGATAGATGCTCTCAATACAAATATTATTTTATTAAATAAATTCATAGAATCAGCAGTCGATTTATATGATTGTAGTATGAATTTCAAAGAAAACATAGAAATAACAACATTTGATGCTAGTGGAAACATACTGACTTGTGTTAAAAGCGATGGTTCTGGTAATTTTTTACCATGTGTATTCATGGATTTATCATCTAATATGATACCATGTGTATTGCCACCAGGTAGCGAACCAAGATCTAAACCAAATAGAGAACGAAGTTTTTCACCGTATAGTCCTTATTATTATCCATATAGTCCTTATGGATTATATAATCCTTATTCATATCCCTATCCTTATTCATATCCGTATACATATTATGCAAGTTTATTAAATGACGATCCAGTGTATAGAGATATGCCACCTTCTAAAACCCCAATAAATAGTAATATACCACATCCTAATATTTCACAGAAAGCATATCCACAATATAGCGAATCATCGTGTCATGAACCACCATACCATCAATCACCATATCATCGTCCACCATATCATCGTCCACCATATCATCGTCCACCATACCATCGTCCACCATACCATCATCCACCATACCATCATCCACCATATTATAGACTGGATTAACAAAACAAAAATATATCAAATACGACAAAATCATAATAAAAACCTTTGAAACATAAACCAATTATCGTATTCCGGTAAATGTTCCTCAATCAATTCAAAATTATTTATATCTGAAAATACACAGTCCGCTATGATTATTTGGTCATCTTTTATTAAATAATCATTTTTCAAATAAAGCTCTAACCTATCATAAAATGTCTTTTTCCACCAATCCAATTTAGAACGATGTGAAATAAAAAAACCACCCGCAATAGAAACTTGATATGGTGGTATTTCCATTTTAGGTAACCCATTTTCATTTTTGTCATTGATAATCGAAGATAATTCATATAAATATTGATTATCATTATTTACACATGCATAATGAATTTTATCATGATCTAATGCCAAGACCTTATGGTTAGAAGGCCATTTTGTCAAAACATCGTACCCGAGATCATTTGAATTACCGCGAAAATACCCAATATCACACCAACCGAAATATTCGGTTTTGAAGAAATTCCTTTTCATTGTTTCAGAAACAAAATTTATTTTTTCACACCATAGCATATTGAGTTTCCAGTCGATACGGTTGTTTAATAAATTATTTTTTTCATGATTTTTTATCCAATCATCTTTGTATTTATAGGTATAAAATTCTTCGTACGTCTTAAATAAGACTTTTATTTTAGGGTTATTTAAATACGGCTTTACATATTGATACCCATCCAGGTCAGTATATACGACCAAATAATATTCATGAACATTCGATAGCATATTATGCATCCATTTTTTATATATAGATGGATCAAATTTTGATTTACATATATACCAAGCAGTAGAAAACGTAATAGACATTAATATATATATTATATAAACAATATATATATATATTTATTTTGTTTTTATATAATATAAAGATGAATATTAATGAAAATGAAAAAATATATGGTGTTCCAGAATATTTATATTATGGACAAAATGAACGTGTAGATGAATTAAACGATCGTATTAAAACCCGACAATTTCCAGATTCACCTTTAGAACCAATGTTTGCACCTAGGTCGGTCCCTACGAAGCATTCGATTTTTCCAATAATAAATAGAAGAAAATCAACGAATGAACCAGTTATACCTTATTTAGACTATAATATGAAAGTAAATTTCAATCCAGGAACTCAAAATGCACCAATAAGTGGATATATAAATAATATAGATACAGAAACCGTATTAAGAAATCAGACATTCGCTTTACAACGTTCTGACCAAGGTGTATATGTCACTTCTTCTACTAGTGATCTTTATAATGTTACAGTCGTATCAACACCATCTGAACAAACACATCCATTATTATTTGAAAGACCAGCATTTGAAAATAGATTACATCCGAATGTGGCTAATTCAAACATTGGTAGGGATAAATTATTTAACCATACTAGAACACAATTACGTAATATGTAATATGTAATATGTAATATGTAATGTTAACGAATAATTTATATAATAAAATATATATTTTAGTATATAATGCAATCAATAATAAATATAATAACATCAAATAATCCGAATTTATTTTTCACAAAATTAGTATTAATATTAGGTATAGTTTTAGCATTGATATTATTATATAAAATAACCAAACCACCTCTCGATAAAATAGAAGGGTTCACACAAAAAGAGCCATTTGTATTGAAAACTGATCAAAACATATATGATGAATTTTATGTAGATATATACGATGAATTATATGAAACAAAAAAGAGAATACAAAAAGAATTAGTACAAGTTCTCAAAATGACAGAACCAAGTGCTAAACATAGTTCATTTTTAGACATAGGTAGTGGCACAGGTTATACTGTAGACCAACTAACACAAGCTGGATATAAAGCATATGGTATAGATAAATCCGATGCAATGGTAAAGTATAGTGAAAATAAATATCCAGAATCAGAATATAAGTGTGGTGATGGTTTAGATCCAATGGTATTTGAAAATTCGACATTTACACATATATTATGCACGAATCTTACGTTTTATTTATTAGATAATAAAATGACGTTTTTCAATAATTGTTATTTTTGGTTGAAACCGAATGGTTATTTAGTGTTACATTTAGTGAATCGTCATAGATTTAGTATTTATAAACCAGTAGCAAAAAAGCCGTTGTATAAATTACCTTCAAAAACGGCACCGCCACGTATAACCGAAGCTATGGTAGAATATGCTGACTTCAAATATACATCTTCATACCAATTTCCAAAAAATAAATCTGATAAATCGTCCACCGAAGAAGTGGTTTTCAAAGAAAAATTTATGGATAAAGAAACCAAGCATGTTCGTGAGAATGAACAAACGCTTTACATGGATAGTATCGCTTCAATAATAAAAATGGCAAATAAAGCGGGATTTACTTTGAAAGGCAAATTGGATATGGTGAATGTAATTAAAAAAGGGCCTCATGCTGATAGATATCAATATATTTATATTTTTGAGAGGACAATGTAGAGTTTGGAGTGTTTTTTATATAATATTGTTTACATAAAAAAAATGTTTATTGAAAATGTTTATTGAAAATGTTTATTGAAAATGTTTATTGAAAATGTTTATTGAAAATGTTTATTGAAAATGTTTATTGAAAATGTTTATTGAAAATGTTTATTGAAA
>Ga0114975_10000915_pt1 | contig 21555 bp, 20 predicted proteins | sample S_130626_EF_Meta_FD_87031 | JGI IMG/M metagenome (GOLD analysis project Ga0114975, IMG submission 87031) | Freshwater microbial communities from Lake Simoncouche, Canada to study carbon cycling - S_130626_EF_MetaG | ecosystem: Environmental > Aquatic > Freshwater > Lake | place: Lake...
GTTAGAAAATTATGATAAAACTGCTTATTTGGATACAAATCGACCAAATGTTCAATACGAAGAATTCATAAATAGAGAAATGATACATTTCAGTACATATGATTGTGCTCGTTCTATACCTAATATGGTAGATGGTCTTAAGACTTCACTTCGTAAGATTTTGTTCAGTGCATTCAAACGTAAGCTGACGAGTGAAATCAAAGTCGCACAATTTTCTGGTTATGTATCCGAGCATTCAGCATATCACCATGGTGAAGCAAGTTTGAATGGAGCTATTGTAAATATGGCTCAGAATTTCGTTGGGTCGAATAATATCAATTTGTTGGAACCGAATGGACAATTTGGTACTCGTCTTCAAGGTGGTGATGATAGTGCATCAGAAAGATATATATTTACAATGTTGAATTCACTCACAAGATATTTATTCCCAGAAACAGATGATACTATATTGAGTTATTTGGACGATGATGGTACTATCGTCGAGCCAGAATATTATGTTCCGATTATTCCATTTGCATTGATAAATGGTATTTCTGGTATTGGAACAGGATTCTCATGTAATATTGCACCTTATAATCCAAAGACGATTATTCAATATTTGAAAAATAAATTATCAAAACAGGCTACTAATAGTATTGAGTTTGTTCCATATTATGAGGGATTCAAAGGAACCATTCATAAGGTCGCTGAGCAAAAATATCTTATCAAAGGGCTCTATGAAAAAATCAGCGACGATAAAATTCGTATTACAGAATTACCAGTCGGAACATGGACGATGCCTTATACGTCATTTTTAGAAAGTCTCATGGATGGTAGTGCTGTTGATAAAGCTGGTAAGAAAATCCCACCTAGTATCAAAGACTTCACATCGGTTTGTACAGAAGTATCCATTGATTTTACTGTGGTATTTCCAAAAGACAAATTAGCGGACTTGGAAAATTCTAAGGATGCAAATGGGTGTAATGGTATTGAAAAACTATTGAAATTATTTACAACAGTTAGTACTACAAATATGCATATGTTTGATTCCAATATCAAACTTCATAAATACAATAGTGCGGAGGAAATAATCGAAGATTTTTATAATATTCGATTATCGACTTATCAGAAACGTAAAGACCGTTTGGTCGCTGATATGGAAAAGAAACTAGTGAAACTATCGAACCGAGCGAGGTATATTCAAGAAACATTGGCTAGTAACATAGACCTTCGTCGTAAAACCGCAGAACAAGTGACCGCGCTTTTGACGGGTATGAACTTTGCATTGTATGATGGTGATTATAAATATTTGGTCAAGATGCCAATGGACTCAGTAACACAAGAAAATGTAGCCAGTATTATGAAAGAAAAGGCGGATACTGAAATGGAATTATCAGAACTCAAGGGAACGACCTTGGAAAAAATGTGGTCAAGGGAACTCGATGAATTAGAAAAACAATATGAGATTTACAAAAAGAAACGCGAAACTATTCAGGCGGGTAGTATTAGTATTGAAAAGAAAAAGATGGTAATCAAAAAGAAATAGACGTCGTCCGTATAATGATATATATACAATTTATTATAAAAAATATACTTAAACATAAATATATTTTTTTACATATAATGAAAAATATTCTATCTGTCATAAGAAAATTGATATCAAAAGATGTGCCAAAACCTGTAGGTAGGTGGAGAATAGAGAATTGTAATACGCAAATGAATACTAAAATCGATTTATCAAATGAAGACCATTGTGGTCCTTGTGGGCAATATGCATTAGAAAAAATAGAAGTAACAAAAAATAATAAAAATATTGATTCAGAAAAACCAAAATAAATCTATTGATTTTGTCAATCTATCTCAATTTATAAATACCATAACCCTTTTTTTTTCAGAGCGTTTATTTTGGTATCTATTCCTACCATCCAATTCGCATGTACAAATGCCAATTTTTTTGTATTGTCTTTGTTCTTGTAAAAATTCGTTTTGAAATAACTGAAATCTATAGATAAATCTATCAACTCTGGTTTATCAAAATAAATCAAACCATTTGGAAAACGGTCTAAGTCAAACATAGTGGTCTTGAAAACTCCCGGATTTTGTGCCAAAAAGAAATTCACGAAATGTTGGTCTGGCATCTCACGATTCATTCCCTTGTAAACAAACGCTGTCATATCCAAAGTTTTTTGATTTGAAAAATATAGCATACATCCTGTACAGTTTTGTATTTGATGTACATCATTTTGAAAAACGATATCATATCCTTTTCCAAGATATTCTCCATAGATATTATTAAGATTATCGAGAACCACGGTATCGACATCCAAATACCATACATATTTGTAGGTTTTTAAACTTTCATGAATGAATTTGTATCTCAAGAATGAGAACTCTACAAAATCTGGATGTCCAAATGTCTTTTGAGTATTAGCGAAATTCGCATCATCAATAAAAGTACAATTATATCCGAGGTTTTTCACTGAATTATAGGTAGATTTATCTGCAATAAATGCCATATAGTTCTCAATTCCCTGTTTTTTCAATGATTTCAAATGATTTATTCCAAGTTCTCTAGAACCAGAATCAAAACAAGATAAAAACAATATTTCCGGGTTTGTAGTAATAGTATTTGATGATTCTTTTGGGGTTTCTAAAATTATATTTTGAGAACCTTGGAAAATATTATTGGAAAACCTATCAAAAGTAGACATTATTGTATATAAAAAAATCTATTTATATTTTTATTTTATCAATATAAATAGATTTTCGATGTTATTTGTATAAAATCCAAATGTTCTCATTTATACCAAATGAATTGTTTATAACAAAAACAAATGTAGTATACCCGCCATTCAAAAATGGACTTTATATGGAAGAATATTTATTGAATCATGTTTCTACAAAAAATATTACTATTGACAAAAATGGTAGGCGGTATATACCCGCCTTATGGACCAATTTTCAAATAGAGCCATGGTTTGAAGGACGTCGTGAAGAAATGCAGAGAACCTTAGATAAATGGATATCAGAAAACCCTAGTCCTAAAGGATATTTTGTAGTAGTCCAACATGATGATGGGCCGATGTTACGACTTCCATCTGGGACATTAGTCTATGGTGCATGTACTGGTAACGTCAAATTGCCATTGATTTACCAAGATTTGGAAAACAAATTAGAGAACATTTCCAAAAAAACATTCAAAAACAAGTCAATTTTGTGTTCTTTTGTCGGAAGTATTACACATAATGTTCGTAAAACTATGATAGATACTTATCAACGAAATCCGAAATTCAAGTTGATGACAAATGCTGGTTGGACAAACCAGGTTTCTCAGAATAATCAAACGGTATTTGTTGATATTACCGTAAATTCGAAGTTTGCTTTAGCACCACGTGGGTATGGTCGTTCGAGTTTCCGTTTTTTCGAGATTTTGAAATTAGGTACGATCCCGGTTTATATTTGGGATGATACAGAATGGTTACCATACACAGATGTTCTCGATTATGATAAATTTTGTATTAGTATTCATATAAGTGAAATTGATTTGTTAGAAGAGCTTTTGTTGAGCATTAATCAATCCCAATACGAAAAAATGCTGTCAGAATATGAAAAAATAAAATATATCTTTGAACTTGATTATATGTGTGAATATATTTGTGGTCCAACCACCGAACCTAGACAAGAAGCAACACTAGGTGTTGGTAAGGGTTTTATTGATAACGTAGTTCAAGATGTCGATATCGATATCGATACCATACAAATCACATTTGAATCAGAACCCAAAACCCAGAATGTTTTATTAGCGGCAATAGCAATTGGAGATAAATATATACATCAATATAATTCATTGTTTAGAAGTAGTCATGAAAACTATGCAAAAAAACACGGATATGATTTCAAAGTAGTAACTGAATATCTAGATAAAAACTTATGCCATGTAGACGCAATCACGTTCAATAAGATTTTAGTTTGTAGTCAAGAATGGTCGAAACAATATGATTATATTGTTTTGGTTGATGCGGACGTACTAATCAATATCAATTCACCACCTATTCATAAAAGCATCGATTTTGAAAATTATATAGGAATTGTAAATGAATATTCACAACCAACGAGCGAAATACGTTTGAAAATACAGGACGTGATGGGTTGGGAACCTAACGCGAGAGAATATTATAAATTAGCCCAATTGAATATAGATACTGAAATGGTTTTCAACACTGGTGTTATGGTATTTCAGCCAAAAATACACAGTGGGTTTTTAGATAACATATATAATACCTATGTATCTAAGTGTATAAATCATCCAAGAAAATATCATTATGAACAATCATGTGTAGGATATGAATTACAAAAACAGCAAAAATACAAAGTATTAGATAATAAATGGAATATTATATTGTCTTTGTATAAGTTGACTGGAGCTGAATTAGAAAAAGTTTTCAAACAAAATTACTTTATTCACTTTGCAGGTTATACTGATTTGGACCGTGTAATTGAATTGAAAAAAGTAAATAAATAACAATATAAAAAATAATTAGTATATTTACAAATGGCTAAAAATATTGCATTTATTACAGGCATTACAGGGCAAGACGGTTCATATTTGGCTGAGTTATTATTAGAAAAAGGCTATTATGTTCACGGATTGATTCGTCGCTCATCATCTATCAATACAAATCGTATCGAACATATTTTTTCTAATCCATGTTTGAAACTCCATTATGGTGATTTAACTGATAGTAGTAGTTTAATTTCGATTCTAGCAAATATCAAAAACCATTATCAAGATATGGAACGATTAGAAATATATAATTTAGCTGCACAATCACATGTTAAAGTATCTTTTGAAATGCCTGAATATACTGCAGATACTGACGCATTTGGTACATTGAAGTTATTAGAAGCCATTCGCATTAATAATCTTGAAAAAATAGCTAGATATTATCAAGCGTCTACAAGTGAATTATACGGTTTAGTACAAGAAATACCACAAAAAGAAACTACACCATTTTATCCTCGTTCTCCATATGGTGTTGCTAAATTATATGCATATTGGATTGTAAAAAATTATCGCGAGTCTTATAATATGTATGCATGCAATGGGATTTTGTTCAATCATGAATCAGAACGTAGAGGTCATAATTTTGTAACTAGAAAAATAACAATGGGTTTGAATAAAATATTAAACAGAGAAACAGACCGTTTAGTTATGGGAAATATAGACTCACAGCGTGATTGGGGTCATGCAAAAGATTATGTTGAAGGTATGTGGAGAATATTACAACAAGATACATCAGAAGATTTTGTATTAGCTACTGGTGAAATGCATAGTGTAAGAGAATTTATTGAAAAAGCGTTTTCATTAAAAAACATTAATATCAAATGGAAAGGAGAAGGTGTTAATGAAATTGGATACGATGAAAAAACGGAAAAAGAATATATTTTTATTGATGCCAAATATTTTCGTCCAGCTGAAGTAGAATTATTGATAGGCGACCCTACCAAAGCTAAAACAATATTAGGATGGCAACCTACTATTAGTTTTGAAGAATTAGTAAAGCGAATGGTTGATAAAGACTGTTTAGACTGTAATAATGAATAAAATATCAATAATCAAAATTATATAAATATATTATTATATTATTTATATAATATGGAAAACAATAACACCATGGAATTCGTGAATCCAAGTAAAAACGGCTATACAATCTATACAAAATCACGTTGTCCATTTTGTACAAAAGCAAAGGTTCTTTTAGAAAATGAAAATCAAACAATCGTCGACTGTGATGAATATTTATCTGATGGAGATAAAAAATTATATTTTTTACAATTTATAGAAGACCTTATTGGAAAACCATATCGAACATTTCCGATGATATTCAAAGATGGTGTTTTTATTGGTGGATTTAGTGAAACCAAACTATATTATGAAAAGTCTACCGCGTTTGATTGTGAGTTCTAAACCCATGGTTTTAATTCTAATTGTTTGTATTGACGGTCATGATGACGCGGTAATTCTAAAGGTACCACTAAACTACTTTGGTCTTGGCAATATTTTATATATCCAACAGCTTCATTATATACAGTTGGAATAGCATAATCTAATACTAATTGATTTAATCGTTCGACTTGGCCTTTGATATTATCAGTGCGATGTTCAGCATATTGTAAATAAATACTACGCATAATAATTTTCAAGGTATCAATGTTTTGTGGTCCAATGGCAAAACGGTTTTCTGATTTTTTATATACTCCCGCACGTAAACCATTTTGTACGATTTGAATATTAGCCGCTGAAAAATATACTTGTGCCAATAAATTAGATTCCAATATACCATCTAAAGCTTCACGATATTCGGTTGTATTATTTTTTATGGCTAAACGTTCTTGCATTTTGAATTGTACTTCGGGACTTGGTGCATCAAATAAATTAACCCTTCCATTGTATCGTTCCATGTCAATAATTTTATTTACTTGGTTAATATTATTCAAATCTAGATTAATGTTTGTTTTCATTTGTATAAATTTACCTAAGAAATAAAAGTAGAAAAAAAAATTGGAACAATTCAATAAAAGAAATCAATACTAAATATTTAGTCAATAATATATTAGAATAATATATAAATGGATTATTATTATATTATAGTATCGACTATTTTTATTACACTTTTAATACTAATATTAAGTTATTATGGAGTTGTTATGCACAAATCATTAACTGAGAATCAACTTTATCCACCAAAACCACCGTCTGATTGTCCTGATTATTGGACTGTAGCATCAGATGGTTCGTGTATTGTACCACCAAATAGTTCAAAAAATACAGGAAATCTATATAATTCTAACAGGACGCTTTTACTTAATAATAATACACCTGGATTTAACAGTGCTAATGGAAGTATAAATTTTACAGATTCACTCTGGAATATTGGTGGCGCTGGGTCGCTATGTAATAAAAAAAAATGGTCAACTTTAAACAATATAATGTGGGATGGTGTATCAAATTATAATAGTTGTTAGAATGGTTCATAATATAGAATATATATTATATTATATTATGAAAAATCAAAATCAAAATCAAAATCAAAATCAATTAACGGTAAAAAGAACCACGATTGTTGAACAACAAAAAGGGAATTAAAAAATCCGAATATCTGTTATCATCATAATAGTAATGATAATGGTAATAATATCTACTACGTGAGTGATTATGACTACTGCAACTACTGCTACCACTTGAGCTACTACTTGAGCTACTACTTGAGCTACTACTCGACCCACGTCGACCACGTCTGTTTCCACGGCTTTCAGGCATGCTATGAATATATAATAATATATCAAAAAAGATTTCTAAAATATTATAATTTTCCTAAAACAACCACATGTATGCTGTGTAAAATACAAATGTTAAACAAAACCCAATAATTCTATTTTACAAATTTAATAACTCTTTGTGATTCTCCAAAAATATTTATCAATTTCGACAATTCAATAGGATATTGAAAGAGAGTAAAAACATTTCGATTATTTTCCATTATTTCATTCATTTCCATTATTTCGTTTTTAAGATTACGTAAATTATTTACCTGGGGTTGTATTTCCTTTATTTGTTTATAAACTGCTTGTTTCAATAATTCTTTATTTTGGGTTTTTTCATATTCTTTCAATAACTCTTGGACATGTTCATTCAAATAAAAAAGCTCATCTTTTTTCTTTTGAATTAAATGTTGTTTATCAATATTATGGAATAATTCATCATTTTTTTCCAAAACATTTTTAAAAGTACTACTATTTGAATTGTATTTTTCTAATTCTTTTTTGAACAATCTGATAGATTGTTCTTCTGATGTATAATTAAAAAGAGCATTTAATTTTTGACGAATAATTTTATCTTTTAATTCTTCGCTATCTTCTTGAAACAACTCTAATAAATAGCTCAAACGCATGTTTGAATCACCCACAAATATTTCAATATCTAGTTTACATGGTTTTGTCACATCACCACAAATAGCTTTATGTCTACCATTTTTTTTAGAAAATATTGTACCCACTGGTCGTTTACAATTAATACAAGATGGTTTTATTTTGAGAACCTCTTTTTTTGCAATCCTTTTGGATTTTATTTTTTCAAATGTTTTTCGTTTTGTTTCAAGAATACCTTTTTCGTATGTATTTTTTAGTTTAAAATACTCATCAAGTGCTTCAGAAACGTTTTTTTTATTTTTTTGATTTTGACCATCTTCGTCATTATAATTTTGTTCTAATATATTAGCAGCACTTGAATTACGAAATTCAATACTAGGTGTGTTTTCCATTTGAAAATCCACAATTCCTTCTGGAAGGTTCTCAATTACTGTAATCGGATTGTTTGAAATAACCAGTTTTTCTAATCCAATAACTCCATTTAGATTCAAAAAAGATAGATTGTTGTTGCTACAATTTAATTCTTTTATGGTAGATGGAATGTTCTCAATATTTGTTAGTTTATTATCATTAATAATCAAAGCTTCTAATTTTGTCAACGGTGACATATCAAAATTTTCTAAATAATTATGAGGAATTTCCAATCTCGTTAAATTACTTGGTAGTCCATCAAATGAAATCAACAAATTATCAGGACATTCAAAATCCGATAACGATTCAGGTAAGCCCATGATACTAGTTATTTCACCCTTAGTTAAGACAATTTTTGTAATATTGGTGATTCCATAATCTTTCAAAATAGTGAAATCCAAATCTCCATGAAGTGGGTCTAAAATAGATATATCACGAGATGCTTTATTGAATTTTTCTAAAAAATCTTTTAGATACGATTGAGCACTATTATCTTCTTCTAATATACGTTGTCTTTGTTCTAAAATAAAATTCATAATATATATTGTCGATATATATTGTCAATATATATTACGATTCAGTAAACGGTAGATTTGTAATAGACGACATTTTCGATTCTTCTATGTTTTTTTTGTCTTCTTTGAAATAGCGTATTTTTGATAAAACATATTCTTGGTCCTTAATCAGTTTTTGTTGCATTTCATAATCTGACAATTTTTGTTTACTTGAATAATATAGTGCAGTTCCAAATACCCCTGCTATAAATAAGAGTACACCAATATTCAAAATATAATAATAAATACTAATCCGGTTTGAATGACACTTTTGTAATGTATCATACAAATAATTTTTTACATTTGGCTCAATCAAATTAATAGAATCCATATGTAGTTGAATAAATGAAAATACTATTATATAATTATTTTACCGAATATTTTATAACCATAAAAAACGCTAAATATTGTTATATCAAAACCGTTGTAAATATAAATTCACAGAAAAATAACAAAGTATAGCTAAAACAATCGATACCACCCATATTGGAATCACTGTTTTATTACGATATCCTACTCCGAATTCACGGAATCCTCCTTCTTTTGTATATATTATTCCAGGTTTCAAATAATGAATGATAGAAAAAATCACTAAAAACAAAAAAATAGAAATGTTAGTTTTGTTTTTTATTATTGTTTGTCTTTGTAACATTATATATTTATCTATAAAATCAATATATAATATTTTGTTTGTTTTTACATAGTTTTTAGAAATCATCGTCAGGGAAATCATCCTCGGTTTCATCACCATAATAATCACCATCCATGAATCCTGGACCCATATTTCCGGGACCATCATTGTTTAAAAAATCATAATCATCACGTCCTATTCCGGCATCTTCCTGATTTTGGTTTCTTTCATCTAAAGCGTTTAATTGGTAAATATCTAACAATTCTTCATTATTATCTAATAAACCTGCACCTCGCATTTCATCATCTAAACCTTTCAATAAGTCATCTCGCTCTCTTTTATAAGTTTCTTTATCATATTGAAATAATCCTTTTTGTTGACCTACATTCCAATGTTCTAAACGATAGTTTTTCAATATATCTTCAACGCTACGTTCTTCAATACTCATTTTACGTAATTTTTTGATAATACCCTGTTTTTCTTTTTCCTTGGAGCGACCAACCCGTTTCAATATTTCTTCGTATGAAAAATCAACTGATTGTTTGTTTTTTTCTTCAATATTCAAGAATGCCAATAATAATTTACATACACGAGCTTTCAATTCTTCTGGATTATCCATTTGAATACGATATTCAGTTAATTCGTTGTCTTCTTCTGCGATTTCTTCATCAAAACCAGTTAAATCTGCTTCTAATAAATTTGATTCATTCAAATTGGCAATTTTTTTTGCTCTACGATGTTGTTTGTGTTCTTGAATATCAAGTCGTAATAAATCATTATCTCCGCAACATAATATATATTCATAGATACTTGAATAAAAGCAATATTTATATAATAACAACACCGTCGTTTTATTGAAGATAGAATAAAATGTTTTTTTGATAGGTCCATCATCACCAGGATATTCACGCACGACTTCTGTATGAAGAGGAATATTTTTAACAAATATATCCAAATCATTCAAACGGACATTCACTTCTTGTAAAAGTCGTACTAAAACGGTATCTTGTCGAAATTGATTCAACTCTTCATAATACTTATTCATGAAATTTTTGATATCCCCGGTATGTTCCTTTGATAATCCCCAATGTTTCGGAATTTTATCATAGAAATCATTTTCACTAATCAATGCGTATGGATAAACTTTCGCAAACATTTCGATAGCATTAGTAACAAATTGTGTTATTGTATATAATCCTTCATCATAATATGATTTTGATTCACTCATGGGTCTATCCAATTTCCATTTTTCGACATCGATTAAAAATTCATGAATACTTCTATATTGACTATCCGAAATATTCGAACCAAAATCATCGAAAAATCCCATTATTTTTTTATACAAATCTTGATTGTTGACAACTAAATAATCATACAAATCATTCAATTCTTTTGAAGGTGTATCGGGCATAACCAATGGATTATATTTATCTAATAATGCATATATCAATTTTCGTAAAGGTTCGGCAATAATCGTAGAATTACTCATATCTAATTTCTCCAAAACTTCTTTTAATACATCGACTTGAGTAAATGACTCTTTGGTATCGTTAGATACAATATTTTTTTGATTAACAATCTTCATCAATTGATACAAATCATCAATAGTATAACGCTTTCCATTTTTTTTCAAAAACTCGATTTTCTCTTCTAGTGACCACGATGTCAAATAACCATCTGGTTTTTCATTACAAAATATTTTGAATTCAGATGGAATCGGTAAATTACGGTCAAAATTACAATAATGAATAACAGCCAAGTAAGTGTTTTCTTCGAAATGACCAATTTGTACGGATGGATATTGAATTCCGGTTTTCATAGGAAAATACAAAAAGTCAGCCATTGTCATATTTTTCACATATTTTTGGATTTTTTCAATTTGTTTCGTACCTCGAATAAATACATCAATAGTTTTATCTTCTTCTTTGAAATACTCTATCGGATTAGTTTTATCAATATTTTCATTACAACATGCATTTTCTAAAAATGGAACACGAGCTACAGTTTTTAAAATCGAATCTTTTGTTTTTACGATATCATTTATTGATTCAATAATTCCATATCCAAAATAAATCATCTTGCTTTTCAATACAAAAATCGATTCTATCTGATGTTCACTACCTCTACGTATCAAATTATCTAAATCAGTAACAAAATCACTACTAATATTATGTATTTTTTTCAATATATCATATTTAACAATTGGTGGTAAGAAATGTTTCCATTTTGAAATACTATGTTCATCTGGCGCTATTAATTCAGGATTTAATAAAATATATTCGCGTTTTTTAACATAGAGTTCTTCCATTTCAGGACGAGTCATGATATTATTTTCTAAAAGTGTTTTGATACGTGTTGTCAAAACTTCTGGTTTGTATTTATTGATTGATAACCATGGGTCTTGAGATAATTTCATTTTACTTAAAACACATGCCAAATATTGAATACCTGTAATATCTTCAATTCCACCCATTGGATAACCGCTAAAAGAACGAACACAATTAGGAAAAGTACGGTTTATTTTGAAAGAAGGTGTTGCAGTTTGTATAGCTATCAACAAAACACCAGTTATTATCGTTATCATTGTTTCATTACGGTAGTCTTTGTAGGTAGTTTTGAAATATTTACCCGTTTTTTTGAATTGTTGTTCTGATTTTTTTTGATACATTTCTTCACTATATATTTCTTTTTCAATGATAATATTCGAGTTTCTCAATATAAACTCACTAATGGCATCAATCGGCATGTCGATATTTTTACATATGGCACTCATAATATTATAAATCGATTCGATAGTATCGCTTTCAAATATGGGTTTTTGCTTCTTTCCTATGGCTTCCATAAGAACTGCACCCAAATCCTTTTCTAAAATATCATGCGTAGTAATACGAAATCCAGCTTCATTGAATCCCTCTTCCGCACTGAAATCGATTTTTCGAATGACAAAACCACTATGTTTATCAACAATCGAATCACCATCGTCACTCATAATTCCAACAGTATGTCTAAGTTCGTCTTGTTTATGTCTATAATCACCTCCGGATACAAAAGTCTCGGCTAGTTCATGAATACTGATAGGGAATAGTTTTGTATTCGTTTCCTTACAATAATGCCAATGAGCATCCTCACTTAGTTGTTCGACCATCGGTTTACGGCAAAATTTATCGACAAAACGACATATATCACTCTGTTTTTTTGGAAAATCATCTTGCCCTAGTATCATATCACGTAATTTTAAATACGGAGAATAAATAAAATCATCATTCGAATTTGACATTTTACCTAATTCATAAGCCAGGTTGTTTGGTTTATATAATTGTATTTCTTTTAGTCTTTCCGATTTTTTCAATAATTTCAAATAATATTCAATATTTTTTTCCAATTCTTGCTCAAGTTCTTCAACCGTAATTTCATAACGCTTATCGAATTCTTGTATCATGTTTTTTTTGGTTATTTCTTTAAAACGACTACTAGCGTCGTCATTGGTCTCACAAACATTGTTTTTTTGATTTTTAAAACAATTAGCACTTATATTACAAAATAGTGTATTAGTATCCAAGAATGCATCTTGGTTGATTTCATTGTCAGCAACCCATACATCCTTAAGTCTACGATAATAACTAATTTTCTTACGAATATCGGCTTCCGAATCGATTGCTTCTTTTTCTTTATCAGTTAATTTGGTTTCATCCATATCCCTGGGTAAGGTGGGTTTTAATTCTAACATGGCGTAGTCTCCATCTGCTATGAGTTTTTTCTTCGAAATCAAAGTATTAGCCAATGATTTCGCAATCTCTTTTGGACAATCATGTTTTTGTATCAAATTTTCTACCAAATATTCGTAAAATAATTCAGGTAGCATTTCTTTTTGTTGTTTTTCGTATTTTTTTAATATACTATATGGGGTATCATCAAAATCTTTGTCATAATAAAGTTCCTCGTTATTGTTGTCATTTTGAAGAGCCTTGATAGACGAGTATTTTTTCGCCAAATATCGGCGGGTACAATCCGTGGGTTTGATTTTTTCATTATCTGTCAAGTCATCAATATTCGGTTTTGAAAGAGCATCCATCAAATTGTTTGGTGTCATTAATGTAAGCATAATTGACGTCAAGACATTTGTATACAAACTAATATTATCCATATCATACATGCGACGTAGTATTTCTGGAGGAGTTAGTTTAGTATCCATTTTCTCTTTTGATAAAAAATGATAGGTTTGAAAGAATGCATCAGTGAACTCTTTTTTTTCACTCAATAATGTCAAAATAGTATTTGCTTTTGACGAAACATCGTATTTTGTATTACGTAATATTCCGAATTCGTTGTATTTGGTTTCATAGTTTTTTTTGATTTCTATAATAAGTTCTCGAATCATACGATTGATTTCAACGTATTGTTTATAACTTACATCCGATGGATAAATCATAAATGGCTCCAATTGATTGACGACACTAACAAAACTTATTTTATCTTTTATATATTTACGTATCAACCGAATCAAAAATCTGGTTTTTGGAATAATTGTTTCTAGAAATTTCTCATATTTTTCGTCATTTTCAACATAGGTTTCCTTGTTCAAAACAAATTCTTGTATGCCTTCTAAAAAGTTGATTTTATCTTCCTTTTCCATACGCTCATAATCAAATTCTTTCGAAAGGTCATCGATAACATGAGGAATAATATCGGTATTTTTTCTCAAAAGTCGAAATAACATGAAATAATTATGATGTAGGGTTGCTTTATCCAATATATTCGTAGCAGGGAGCTCTATATTGGAAAATCGAACTACTGGTTCAGGCATCATTAAAAACGATTTAATACAAATTTGGTCATTTGGTGTCATTTCTACTTGTTTGAATGATTTTTTACTAGTTTTCGATATTTCTTGTGATAATTTACTAAGTCCAAGATTATAACGTTGGATAACAAACCTACGTTGTTTCAGGTCGGTATTAATAACAACATTACTTTTGAAATCTTCCAAGTTATCAATAATAGAATCTATATTTGCCATGACTCGTGTATTTGTCAAACATGATAATTCATTATTTGGATTTTCCATAGGGGTCATAATAGATTGAACACGGTTATAAATTGCACTATAAGTCAATGTTTCTTCTTGACTCCTATTTGCATCCTTTTTTGTAACAAGTGATTCTAATTCACTTAATTCAGACCCTTGTTTTTCACTAATAATTACATCTTCAGTTTCTAATAATTGTTTTATATTATAAACTTTACGACGTAATGATACAACAGGAACCAACCATTGTAATTTTGTATCTATCTTTACTAAGCGTTCTATAAGTGGTTTATAATAAGCACCTAGCGTTTTGATATCATATACATTTTCATTTGTATCAAACATAGAAAATCGTTCTCGAAGTTCCTTGAAACGTTCAATTAAATTATGAATATTATCCATTACCATTTTATTACGTTGACTATTTGGAATTGTAGAAAGCAATTCGTCCATCATATCATTCACTTGTGCATCAATGCCGAAACGTTTTTGACTCTCTGGGACTTCTACCAACTGTGTTATTTTTTCTAGTCTCTCACCAAATATAATAGAATTAGCGTCTATGTACATTTCGTGTAATGCTTCGCGTATATTGGAATCTGGTTTGGAACCTTCTGGTATTTTAATGATAGATTCACCTACATCTGTAAATTCAACTGAAGCTAATTCACTATTTGTTGCTTCTTCAAAAAGTTCACCTTCTTCTAATTGGTCACGCAGCATAGACAATGCTCCTACTTTTGATAAAGACGCGGGTTTTTTACGAATAGTTATTTTTTCAATAGGAATATCATCAGGTATTCCTTGATATGCAAAATCAATATAAATGGTTTTCAAATCAGGATAAGTAATCATCTCAATCATGTCTTCATCTAAATTCGAAATCTCACCACTTATCATGATAGGAATTTCACCATTGAATTGTATATCAATCCAAGTACCTACTAATAATCCATTTTGTCTAGCATAACCTTTTTCTTCGGAACGATTCAATAAAACAATTTGTAAAATAGATTCATCAGTGAATGTTCCGTCGGGATTAATATTGAGTTGAATTATCCTATAATTGGCAGTATCGATTATACGAATTTTAGTTTTGTCAATATAATCAATAATAAATGTATTTTCATGAAGTTCGTCATTTGGTGGTGCTACTATTTCGATGATATCACCTAATTCTAAAGAAATATTTTTTTTATTGATACTTGGTAAAGGTTGGTTTTCGATGGATTCTGAGTTGTCATTGTTTTCTACAGTTTCAATATTTTCAATTATATCTATGTTTTTTTTATCATTATTATTTTCAATCAAATTTATTGTTTCCATATATATATTAAAAATATATATAATCTATCTAAATTATATTTGTTATCAAACTATAATTCAATAATAATTCAATAACTACATAAAAATTATATTTATAGTATTATATGATTCAAAAAATGACTCCTGTTAGATATAATGTAGACATGGATTTATGTTCAACCAAAATAATTAAGAAACCTATTTATAAATCATATGCTAATTATTTCATTTTACAATATGATAAAACAACCATATGTTTTGATGATAATATAAATGGATTGTATCGGTCTGTTGTTTTTTCAAATCCAGAAAAAAAAATACTCTGTTTCAGCCCAGTAAAATCTATTCCACCATATGTTTTTATCGAAAGATATCCTGAAATAAATGATGAAATCATAATAACTCAACACATTGAAGGAGTAATGATAAACTTGTTTTATGATAATCGTATTAATTTATGGAAAATAGCTACAAAAGGAGGAATCGGTGGCAATTATGGATTTTGTGATAAAAAAAATTCAAACTCCAGTAAACCAAAAACATTTTATGATATGTTCTTAGAAGCATTGTATGGAAGCGATAACCAAACTCTAAATGAATTAGAAGTTATTAAATTATTACCCAAAAATGTTTCCTATACATTTATATTACAACATCCTGAAAATATCATTAGCAAACCAATAGATAGACCGCATTTATATTTGATTGCCATATATTTTATAAATAGTCAACTAAATAACGTAGAATATATACCATCATCTATCTATAAAAGTTGGCAGTTATTCCAGGATATCGATGGCATCATAGAATTTCCTAAACAGTATTTCGTTCAAAACTATGATGCCATTATGAAAACAGATTATGGAATTGATTACATAATTACAAATATTCGTACCGGAGAACATTGTAAAATCGTATCATATTATCATAATTTATTGAAAAAAACTATTCATATTGATTCATCAATTCAATATCAATATTTTTGTATGAGACGTATTGGTAAAATTAAAGAATATATAAAAATGTTTCCAAAACATAAAAAGGCATTTTATACAATTCAAGATGATTATGAGTATTTTATATCGACTATATATGAATTTTACTGTAATTGCTACATTTACAAAACAACTAACAAAAATGATATCGAGCCAGAATATTTTACACATCTTTATAAATTACACCATCACATATATCTAGCCAGTCTTTCTAAAAATTCTCAAAAACCACAAAAGATTTATAGAAAAACAGTTCTTAGATATTTTGATAGTATGGAACCAAGGGATTTGTTGTTTTTATTGAGTATGGATAAACGGTGATTATTTTTATTATTGTAACTCTATATAAATAGTAGAAAGTTTACTCAAATTTTGAATATATTTTGCACAATGGCCTTTGTTGGTGTCATCCATTTGACTAATAGGTTCTCGAATGCTATTTATTGTGTTCATAATTTTTTCAGCATTTGATAATTTTTCCAAATCTTTACTATAATCTTTCTCAAAAAAGAACGTAATGTCACCTGAATCAATAACATCTTTGTATTTATTATAAACATGTTTATTCCATGCTTTTACGATAGCAGTAGGATTTGCTCGTTTGATTATTTCGAATGACGTTTTTGCATTGACTATTTCTTTTTTTTCAGGATAAATAGTTATTATGTCTTCTAAAAAATCAAAAAAATGTTTATTGAATGCTCTTAGCGTTGTTGATTTATCTAAATTTGTAGTCATACTTATTGAATATATGGATATATCTATAAACGTTTATGTTTATTTTGTTTTATATTTATATTTTTGTGTTTGTGTTTTTTTGTTAGTTTTGTTTTTTCTTCCTCCTTTTTTTGTGGTTCTACTTGCGGGTCTACCTCTTTTACGTGGTTTTTCGTCAGATGGTGAATATTCAGACTCTAGAGAATTCGATTCGTTCAATTGTTCATTATAATCACGTGCTGCTTCTGCAATAGCTTCAGAATTATATAAAGGATTAGTCGGTGGGTCTGGTCTTAAAAACATGTTTGTATAATATATATTACGGTTACGATTGAAATAATCATCGATTATAGTATAATAATCAATATTGTTATCATCATCCGATTCGTGGCTTGATTTTTTTGTTGATTTTTTATTTTGTTTTTTTGTTTCTTCTTCAAAAAAACTCAAATCAAACATTAATGCATCATCAATATCATCATTTTCATCAAGGTCTTGATTTGATTCAACAGATAATGCTCTAGTAAGCGGAACCAAATCATTCTTTCCCAATTTTTTCTTTTTGTTTTTTTGAGCTGACTCTATTGGCTCTTTCATACCATATTTTGTGTAAAATCCTAAAGTTTCCTCATTATTTAACGATTTCAAAATAAATTTTCGTTCATAATTATGTGTTTTTTTACATTTTTCAATTCCACATTTAATCGCATTTATCAAAAAATTAAATATAGTTCCTCCACCAGGTTTAGAGCAAAATGCATCAATTTCAATACATTTTTTTTCACTGTTGAAATAAAATGTTAATAATGTATGAATTTCATCGGTATTATCATCAATACAAATCAATGCGCTGGTATTTTTACGCATATACGAATTATATAAATAATCACGACTCAAATGTCCACAATCCATTTTTTCTATTTCTGTTTCTGTTAAATTTCTAGTTAAATCTTGAAAAAATATATTAGTTGAAATACGATTTCGATTTTCAGTATGTACTTTAGACCTACCATAATTACCACTCGTACAACAATCATAAATTGCACTCATCAATGTAGTGCCACCATGAGCATCTGATGTTCTATTTTTTATATAATAAGAAAATGACATTTATATATAATAAATAGAAAAATTATTATATAAACCCCACTCCCTTATTAGTTTCTATTTCATTCAAACGTTGTTGTTGTAAAGTTTCAACGGTTACACTATTCGATAGTTTATCTGGACGATAATTATCTGGCGGTGTATCAATCAATTTAATATCGTCACTTGCAGAGACATAATTATACATTTGTCTATTATTACCTTTCCCTTTTGCACTCAACTCGTCGGGCGTCATATTATAAAAAGTATATTGTTCTGACATAATATTAGAACCACCACTAGATGAATTCAGGCTATAACTAATTGGCTCTCCATTGAAATTCGTTGCAACAGCATTAAGTTGTTTGATTTGTGGATGAAAATGTTGCAAAATATCGTCACCCATTAAAAGTCGATAATTTTGCTTGATTAATAGGAGAGCTGGAACACTATGAATATTCGGTGGCATGATTACTTTCGAACCATTTTCTAAAACAATATATTGCTGATTGGTTTTAGGGTCACGTACACGCTTATCAATACAAATAAAACTTATTTTATCAGATAGATTACCTTTTACTAAAGTTTGTACTAATCGTTGACAATGTTTACAATAATTACTATAATATAAAATATCCATTTGTAGTTTATATTATATATTTGAAATCTGTTTTAAATAGTTTTCCGCGTTTATTTTGCAACACACATAGAGTGTAATAAACGATTTTGGAAATAGAATACTAAATATCCTAATGAAAGACCGATTATTTGGATGTAATAATCAAGTCCCTTTCTTTTAGTAAGTCCATAAAAAAGAGCTGGAACAATAAAAAGAATTAGTAGAATGAATCCAAAAATGGATAGGAAATAAAAATAAAGACAATATTCGATAGGTAGAGGACCGAAAAGATTATCGACTAAACCAGCCATTATAGTATAACAATAGATATTTATTTTTTTGCTAAAGATATTTACGTATATTTATTTTTTGATAGATTATTTATTTTGGTTCAATATTTTTGATTACATAAATAGTATCTGTCATTAGAATTATCACGATATAGAGCTTCCATGTGATATACTGATGGGTTATCAATTAGTGGTACAAAACGGTTTTGGGATAGCTGTTTAGTAATAAGTTTACATGTATTTTCAATATTATTATGGTCAATTTCTATCTTTGAAGCAATTATTGAATTTCTTAGTTTGTTTCTTAGTTTGTTTCTAGTTCTTGGCATTTGTTTATACAAAAATATATATAAATATTTTTTTATATTTTTTTATATATTATTATATTAACACTAAATATACACTCGATAAATGGAAGGTAAATTATGGCAAAACATAAAATGCAAAGATAAACCCAGACAAAAAGACCAAGAATTATTGAATGCTTGTTATTTTGGTAATAACATCGGAGTTAAAAAATGGTTGAGTATGGGTGCCAATGTAGAATACATAGAGGAGCGTGATGGATGGTTACCACTCCATTATGCTGCTCGTTGGGGTGACTTAAAAATGATGGATTTATTAATAAAAGCGGGTGCTAATATAAATGGTAAGACAAATAGTCGTGAAACCGCGTTACATAAATGCGGGCGTTGGGATAGAAAAGAAGCCGCTATTGTTTTATTGAAATTGGGCGCTGACCCTAGTATAAAAAATAGTGATGGAAACCGGGCATCAGATATGACTGTTGACCTTGAGTTGAAATTTTTATTAGATAATTTCGAAGAATATAAAGAAATTATCAAAGAAAAAAAAATATAAATAGAGAACATTATAGAGAACAATATGGACGAAGAAGAATTTTTACAAAACATAAATTGTATCGATAATTATATATTACAAAATGATTTTGAACATGCATTTATAAGTTTTATATTTCTTATTGGTAAAGTAGACGACGAAGATAAAAAAAGTCTTATAATTTATTATAAAAAAATGCTTATAGAAATGACTAAGGATGAGTGATATTATATGTTGTAACCGACCCAATATTTTTCAAAAACACATTATCCTTTTTTTTAATATGCAAAGGTCTATCAAACTCGATTTCCGCTAATTGTTCATAAATATGTCTGCTCATTTGAATCGTATTTATATCCGCAGTGCTTTGTAACCGAGCTGCGACATTTACTGCGTTTCCTACAACACATAATCTAGGTATTTCATTTCCTAATATTCCGATACTGACATTTCCCATATTTATTCCTATTCGAATCGACAAAACACTATCGTCGGGAGTTTTTATGGTTTTTATTTCATTCAGAAAATCAAAAGATAATAGGATAATTTCCTCTATTACTTTTTTATGATTATTTTCAGTTCTATAAATGTCACCTACTACCATATATGCATCTCCTATAGTTTCTACTTTTTGTAAACAAGGATATTTTTTTATAACACTATCAAATTTTACATATATATCATTCAATAATTTGAAAATAATTTTATCATCATATTTATTTGCCAATTCTGTATAATTAACAATATCAGTAAAAAGAATACATATCATATCATAATGTTTAGTCGCAATCTCATTCTCATTTGTAATCTCATTCTCATTCGAATTATTAATATAATCATTTTCTAATCCAAATGGTAATAACTTTTTCAATAACTCTACTTGTAATCCTAATTTATTTTCGGGAATAAATTTGTTCAAATTATTTATTATATATTTTATCATATTTTCACATGCTATTGTTTGCTTGACATTGTTTTTTTCATATTGTTTGATTTTATGTAACATATATGTGATAAAATTGATACATTGCAAATCAGTAAAATGCCTAATATTATAACTATGCTCTTTATCATCATGTATAACAAAATTGGTCGTAACCTTTCCTATCATATCCGCTGTTAAAAATAATATATTTGTATCATATTTACTCATTAATCCCGTAATTTCTACCA
>Ga0114975_10000916_pt1 | contig 21543 bp, 26 predicted proteins | sample S_130626_EF_Meta_FD_87031 | JGI IMG/M metagenome (GOLD analysis project Ga0114975, IMG submission 87031) | Freshwater microbial communities from Lake Simoncouche, Canada to study carbon cycling - S_130626_EF_MetaG | ecosystem: Environmental > Aquatic > Freshwater > Lake | place: Lake...
ATATTGAACCTATTCTAGAACATTACAAAGGAAAAGAAAATGCAACTAAGTGAAATTAACAACACATTTCAACACCGAATAACTGGTGGAAGTGATTATGGTTGGGACTGCTATGGCTCTAATACATGGTCTATTGACTATACTAGCAACTATGCACACGGCTATGTAATCTTTGATACAGTAACTCAAAAGGTGTATGAAGTCAATGTAAGCCCGGCGTTTCGTGTTAGGGATACAGATGAACCTGAACCAAAGCCCTATCGTTACATTGACCCTGACTATCGTGTGTCACATGATACAGAGGCAAAAGATCGGCTTGTTGATGCTGACCAAGCATGGGATGATGTAAAGTGGGTTGATTTGGAAACAGAAGAAGATTTTATTGATAAGGCATCTAAGATGTTTGATGGTCAAATTTTTGATACTCGTGTAGTAGTGCCCGTTGATTTAGATAGTGATACTATGCTAAAATTAGCAATGGAAGCACATAATCGTGATATCACATTGAATAAAATGATTGAAGAAATTTTGCGTGAATTGATTGTCAACAAAACAGTAGCCTAACACGTTATATATATACAGGAGATTATTGTATGAAAAAGTTTACTTTGATTATAGCACTATTAGCAGTTAGCACAGTGGCATTTGCTGATATAGATTGTCGTTGGGGAATTGATCATCGTCATCCAGCATGCGGACCTCGAGGACATCATTCACATCAAGGACCAACTGTAGTTTATCGTGATAACAACAATTGGGTAGCACCATTAGTTATTGGTGGTATTGCTGGAATAATTATTGCAAATCAAAATAGACAACCGGAACCTGTTGTAGTACAACAACAGCCGGTGTATGTTCAACAGCAAGTTTATCCTCCTATAGGATATCATTTTCAATATATACTTGATCCATACTGTAATTGCTATAAACAAGCATTAGTTCCAAACTAATTGACATTCTTTCGAATGTGTGTTATCATACGTAATGAATTTTTTACAAATAGCCAACTACGTTAAAAATGACTATTCAGCAAACCCTATTCGTTTTGTCGTGGAAGTTACGGCTTGGATGCTTAGTATCGGATGTGCGGTCACAATGGCGCTTACAGTACCGAACCCGCCTCTACTTATTTTGTATCCTATTTTTATTACTCAATGCATTATGTATGGGTGGGCTAGTTATAGCCGCCGATCTGTTGGCATGATTGCTAACTATGCATTGCTAGTAACTATTGATTGTGTTGGTCTCGTTCGTATGTTAATTAATTAAGGAAATATTATGAGAAAGAAAAAACTTCAAAGTGCAATTGAACCAAGTAAACTTGAACCCCTGTGGGCCAAGACAGGTGATAACTCTTGGATTGCAACATTACAAGAGGATCCAGAGACAGGTGATATGATTCTACCATTGCCGGATGATTTAATGAAATCACAAGGATTTGAAATTGGTGATGTGTTGAAATGGAAAGATAATAAAGACGGATCTTACAGTATTAGTAAGAAAGCATCCGAGGAGAAGCAATGGGTGTTAGTTGAAGCTGTCAGTACATTCCGTACTCGTTACATGGTTGAAGTACCAGTTGGTATTGATAACTACGGTAACAATAAGGTTAAATGGGCATTGGATACTGTAACGATGGGTGAAGCAAAAGAGTTTAGTCAGGAACATCTTGGTGAACAGATTGTTAGCCATCGTGTAGTGACTAAGAAAGAAGCACTTGCTTTGTGTGATGCAGACAATGATTACGCCGATGAGTGGGAAAAAGAACTTAAAATGAAAAACTTTTTTACTACATGGGAAGAACAAAATGGAAACGATTGATGTACTAGAGAAACCTTATAGTCCAACAAAAGATTGGGGAGATAAGGAATGGAATAAGTTTACAAATTGGTTGACTGGAATGCTCAAGATTAATGAGAGTGTTACAGTAACTTTCACTAAGGTAGACGGGTCTGTGCGTGTAATGAATTGCACATTGAAACCAGAACTCTTACCTGTAGTTGAAGTAAAACCCTTAGCAGAAGGTAAACTTCTTAGGAAGGAGTCAACCACTAGTATTCGAGTATTTGATTTAGAAAAAAAAGAATGGCGTAGTTTTACGACAAAAAATGTCACTAAGGTGGAATTTAGTATATAAAGGTAAATTAAATGGCAACATTAACTTTCTTAAAATGCTCTTACCCTAACTGTAATAATACAGTCGGGCAACATAGTAAAACAAAAAATACCAGTAAACAAGTGTGTTCGGCTCACCGAACACATAGAAAAGGTGAAGTTGATAAATGGAAAATGAATAAAGGATGTGCAAATAGTGATGGTCACTATGGATTCCCGTGTGTTTGCGGGACAATATTGCATCCAGCAACATTAGACATTAATCATATTGATGGCAATAATGGTAATAGAGATGAATCAAACATTGAAGTTCTTTGTAAAATGTGCCATACTCATGCTACAATTACAAACGGACATCATTTGCAACCTAGACCAGATAGAAGAACTAAATTAGCAGATACTGAATTATTTGATTGGGGTTGACAATAAATGGATGGTGTGCTATACTACGGGTTATGAAAAAGCAAATTCTATCTTTCACAATTGAACAGCCCAAACATCGGGCTCACCTTGTGTTGTTTAAAAACAACACTCCGTTCAAGCCAAAAATTGTGCAGTCTAAAGTACTGTTCAAACGTAAACCCAAGCATTCCAAACAGGAGTTTTGATATGAACGAAACCCTCGTGATTTTGGAAAAACTATTAAAGTCCCATGATTGGTCTTTTGACTATAGTGATGACTATTCCGTTTGGAAAAGGGGCATGGCTGAATGGCAAGCAATCAATCAGGAACAGAAAAGATTGATTAGTAATGGACTGGTCACAGTAGAGGAAGTCCAAGAATTGACACAAAAATACGCACCCAAAACTTGACGTTAAATGGTCTTGGGTGTATAATTCGTATATTAACGTAAAAAGGAAATCAAAATGTCTCTTAAAATTAAAGCACTTCTCCAATTGATAGCCCTAGTTATAGCTAGCATAGCATCAATACTATTGGTTGATTCGGTCGTAACCTACGTGTCCAGAGAGACCCTTGTGGATGCTGTTGGCTTTGGACTACTAGGCGGTATGTTGTATTTAGGCTATACCCTCTTGTTATCCCGTTTGGAATCTCAGGAAACTCTGGACAAGATTCAGCAAGACCTCAAAAAATAATTTGACATTAAATGGATTTGGGTATATAATAGAGTCTTAATCAGTTAACTAAAGGAGTTTTTATGACTGACATTTCTGAAATCAACCGTGCTATTATCTCTGGTAATTTTACCAATGACCAACTGACTAGCATCAATGATGCCGTCAAGTTTGCTCGTGCCCAGATCGCACAGAAAAACAAGTATACCCTGACAGTGGGTACTAAAGTGAAATTCACTAACAGCCGCACTGGTATGGAAATCACAGGCGATGTACAAAAAATCAATCGTAAATTTGTTATCGTTAAGACTGGTCCGTTGAATACATGGCGTGTTCCGGCTAATATGTTGTCTGCCGCTTAAGGAGTAAATCATGGATAAAGTTTTTGTTGTTATTGGTGCCGCAATCGTAGGTATTGCTGGTATTGTATTTCTTAGTTTTCTATTAAGTTGGCCCGTGATGTGGCTTTGGAATAACGCACTGGTTGGAGCCGTTGTCGGTATCAACGAAGTGTCTTGGGTTCAGGCTTGGGGTATTTCTACATTGTCTGGAATCTTGTTTAAAACTAGTGTGAGTAATTCAAAATGAGCAAAATGGCTGACCTGGATCTAAGCATCCGTGACATGCTGGACGAGGGTTATAACCCGGTTTCTATCTCTGTGCGACTGGGAATTCCAGTACACTTTGTCTATGATGTACTAGAATATGATCAGGAATATGAGGATTTTAGCCCGTTCAATACAGTAAATTCTTGATCCTGACGGTTGACATTAAATGGATTTGGGTCTATAATAGAGACTTAAACAGTTAAACAACAGGTGAAGAAAATGAAAGTGTATTCGTTAATAGAATTTGTAGATTACGAGGGATCGGATCTAGTGGGTGTATTCGGATCGGTAGAGGACGTGCTAAAGTGCGTAGAGAATGGTAACGGAAAGTGGTACTGTGACGACCTAGGGTATGTGGAGTCTGAGCTAGGCGAGAAAATAAGGGACGTACTGGGTGTAGTAGAGTATGTGTCCTTTGTTAATTATCGTAATAAGAAAGTGGAAGTTTAGGTTGACATTAAATGGTTTTGGGTATATAATAGAGTCTTAATCAGTTAATTACAGGAGTTTACAAATGGCTTATATGTCTCAGGAAAAGAAAGCAAAAATTGCCCCTAAAGTCAAGGCTATTCTTGCTAAGTACAAGGTCAAAGGTTCGTTGGCTGTACGCAATCATTCGTCCTTAGTTCTGAATCTCAAGTCGGGTTCTATCGACCTGATTGAAAACTATATCGAAACCGATAGCAAAACCTTTCACGGTAATAAAATGTCGCAGGACCAAATTGACTATATCCGTAGCAAAAAGTCTATGGATGTGAATCCCTACTGGTTCAAAGAACATTTCAGTGGTAAGTCGTTGGACTTCCTGAAAGAAATTTTTGTTGCAATGAACGATGGCAACTGGGACAAAAGTGACATTCAATCCGACTACTTTAACGTAGGCTGGTATGTTGATGTGAACGTTGGTAAGTGGGACAAGCCTTATACTGTTGAGGCTTAATATGAATATTGATGCTGAACAACTATTATTTTTTGAATTCTTGTCCTCATTGTCTGAGGATCAATTGAAAAAGTATTTTGCTATGCTTGGTCCAGAAGAATCAGAATACGTTCGCCGTGTCGTGCGTAATGTCGGAACACAATTGAATATGGCAATTGCCGAATTACATGATGAGGTTGAGGACCTTGCTATTGCAGGAAATGTCCTTGATGGTTTTACTCTTTCGGGTAAAACAAAATGATTTTGGTAATAATAATGGTTGACAATAATGCCAATCTGTGTTATCATTATAACAGTGCTGAGTAATCAGTACATTTTTAAACTTAGCTTATCTTAAAGGAAACAAAATGGCTAATCAAACTTTCAAAGTCGCTGGTATTACTACTCACAACGGTAACACTAAAGTTCGTTTCACTGATGACATGGTTCGCCGTATCAAGCAGTTCACTAAGGGCGGAGCAAGTCGTATTGACTTGGTCGAGTTGCCTAGTGAAATGACTAAGGTCGAGGCCCTACAACACATCGCTACATTGGAGATGTTTGCATCTCCCGGTGATCAGGCAACTATTGCCGATACACTTGCTGACAAAATGAAGGAAGCAAGCAAAGGCACTGTAAAGGTTAAGGTCGCAAAGACTAAGGCTAAGCCTAGCATTGATGCTATCAAGGCACGTGCTAAGAAGAACGTTTCGGTTGAGCAAGTGCTTGCCGAAGCTGGCGTTACTACTAAGTAATCAAAAGGGGCTATATGCCCCTAAACCCAACAAAGGAAAATATGAAACTCTCTGATAAAATTTCAAAATGCAATGACAACCTAACTGTCAATATGTATGACAATGGCTATATGGTTGAAGTGTCTGGCAATGACTCAAACAGTGATTGGAAATCTGCAAAGATTATGTGCCAAACATTGGAAGAAGTCTATGCTGTAATCGCTGAAGCCAGTGCAATGGAACGTAATTAAAGATTAATATATGCCAGTACTAACCACATTCGCTCAAAAATTCAATCCACGTAGAAACTTTGATCCCTCTAATGTCAAAGACCTTAAAGAATTGAAATTTTTTAAAGAACACATGAAATGGAAAATAGCTTGTCCGTTTAATCTAGAGGATCCGTTCTTAGAGATTCCTGCAATGTGTATGTCAAAGTATACTGACTATATGCTTATGAAACTGAAAACATAAAAAGCCCCGAAAGGGGCTTTTTTATTGCTTGAATACTCCGTAGTATGCTTTACCGTAACAACCAGATTCATTTAATTTTGCAGTTCCCGATCCTGGCAATGCTATCAACCCGTCTAACATATCTTTAGTTAACTCAAATGGGTGTCCATCATGCGGTGGAATATCTATCCATTCAAACAGTCTAAGCACTGGTGCTGCTCGTTTAGCATTGTTAATGATTCGTTCTACACTTTCAACATGCTGTAGACAATTATAAATCCAAACTTCATCCCACCCTTCTTCATCTACTTCTTCACCGGGTTGAACATTGACACTAATGTTATGTCCAGCATAACGTAGTTTAGTCCATTCAGGGTAATTAATAGGGTCACAGACTTTACCCTCTTTTAGATTCTTGCACTTAAGAAGCATGGAACTTGGTCCGCCACCTATATCAAGTATGCGTTTACCACCAACATCAAACGAATAATGCCGTTGTGGTATTTCCATAAACTTAGCATAGACATAATGCTTTTGATCCTCATCAAATGTATTAGCGCAGTTGCCCCAATACTCTATTTCAAAATCATGTTCGCTCATAATATAATAAATTGTTTGTGAACCAACCCATATGAACACCTTTTTTCATATCGGTTATTAGTTGTTGTTCTTTGGTTGTGTTTCTTACTAATCCTGCATTAGTAAGTTTTTTGGCCCAGTCACTTTTGTTTTTGCAATTGATATGCCCAATGCCACCTTGACCTATTGCGGCTGCTGTCCATATTAATGTCTTGCCAACAGTTGATACTACTTTAGTAACTACTTCATCTTCCAATGCTTGTTCAATGTGTTCTGCTACTTCCATGCATACAACAACATCGGCACTTTCGTTTGTGATATCAAATAGACTTTGATAGGTAAGATGTTCTTTGCCATGTACTCTGTCATCTACATCTATGCCTTTAGCATCAATTCCACAATCTCTAAAGCTATCTACAAAGTGTCCAGGGCCGCATCCTATGTCTAATAATGTTGCTGGATTCAATTCTTGTTTGATCCATGCTGCTAATCTATTAGCAAAAGGCTTTTCCTCTGCTTGCATATGATTATAGTTTAATCGTTCAGGGTGCTTGGGATATTCTTTCTTTAACCAATCAAGTTCAGCACGATTATTCTTACGCTCATACCAACCTTTGCCTACATGTACATTTAATACATTTTGAAAGTATTCTTCATACATGGGTGCTACTTTATCTAATGTAAAGTTCTCTGCCCACTCTCTGCAATTCTTTGGATCAATTCTATCTATGTTCTTTGCTGCCCATACAAAGTGATCAAATGTACGACAACGATAACCTGTATAACCATGTAAATTGTTTTCAGTAAAGCTACCCCAATCAGTTGTGATTGTAGGAGTACCACTCATTAACATTTCAATCTGTACGCCACCAAATGGTTCTATGTACATACTTGGAACGAATGCACCTTTAGCATTACTCATTAGTTTCTTGCGTGTGGGTATATCAGCATATCCGACAAACTCTACATGAGGAGGAAATTTCATATCATCTGGCTTTTGTCCTGCGATAATTAGTTTCTCGCCCGCTGCTTCTGTTGCTTGTATTGCTACATTAACACCTTTACCATCGTAAACTCTACCTAAGTATAAGAAATAATTTTCTTTTTTTTCTTTGAATTCAAAATCATCTATATCAAAGTAATTTGGAATGACAGCATCATACCAATCTTGTTTACATGTACCAACAGCAGTAAGGCCATAGTAAGCGTGATAGATTGAGTATGATTCAAATATCTTCCATCGTGCCCAATGTCCACCTGCATAACCAATGCCTGGTTCTACAACTATCATATCAGGATGTGCATCACATACTGGTCTGACACCTGAACCCCAGAAAGGTAATATGAAGTCGTTCTTTTGTTTTCTTTTGCCAACTTCTCTGATAGCATTAGCAAAGAATGTTTGATAAGCGTGATCACCTCTATCGAATTTGAAAAAGTTTTTACGCCAATCATAATCGCCGTAAGCTATTTTCCAATCTTCATTTGTGATTACGGTGACATGTTCATCGCAAATTAAATCGCTATCTTCATGTCCATAGTGAATGATTGTATGCCCGCGGGCTTTCATCATCTTGCCGAATTTTACAACCTTTTGTGTATAGGCGCAAGCGTTGTATTCTTTACTTGTTACCGTGTGAGGTAAGCCTAGGATATGAAATCTCATAGAGATATTTATCCTAGGCCCAGTGTTGCCAAAAAAAAATTAAGGATTAGATATCGATTTTATAACCCAGAAATCACTACTCATACTAGTGTTTTGTATCACTTGAAACGGCATGTAGAAGTAACCACGGTCACCCCAATTTGTTCCCCAACTATTTCTAGCTATGAATGTGTTATCATTTTTATTGTACCCAACTAATAATACAGCATGTCCACCTAATAATTTCTCTTTCTTAGTGTCAGGATACGGCATGATACCGGTTCTTGCTACTATATTAGTGTCAAAACTTGAATATACACTAAATCCAATTGTAACTGGATATCCACTAGCGATAGCATCTATTACAGCATTAAAGTCTGCTGCACGTTGATATGATGTAACTTTTCTTTTTGCTGCATCAATCAATGCTTCTTTTGATGGAACACTTCTAAACTTACTGATATTGTATGGCCATAAGTTTTCAATTGGTGCACCATACTTATAACATACTTTGATACCATCTCTTATATATGCACCACTATCATAATTTACTGTACCAATTAACACTCTTTCATAGTAATAGATAAAAAGACGGCTTATGTCAAGGGTCCTCTTTTGTCTTTTGTATAGTAATTCTATTGCCCCTGCTATTGCGTTGCCAGTACAACTGCCCAAGTTACCTTGGTTCTCAATTAATGAACAGTACTGTCTTAAATCAACTACATTAGATTGTGTCTTATTTGTTAATTGATATGGATGATCTCTTGTATCTACTTTATCACGTACCCAATGATATTTAGGTATATCAAATTCTGGTTCAATCTTTTTAATTTTTTGAAGAATAGGTTTACGATGTAATCCTGGATCCTGTTCTATGTCAATTATTGTACTTGGATCTTGTTTCATAATGATTATGCATAAGTAGCATTTAGAGTATACCATTGTCCGCCAGGAGCAGTTGCTGCTGCGGTACATATAAAGTCAAGTCTAGCACCGGCTAGTTGTGAGTAAGCAACGTTTGCTGCTTGTGTATTAATAATACCGTTACCTAACGGATAGACCGCTAATGCGTTAGCACTAGTGTTAACAACTGTAATTCTCATACCGGCAACTGCGGTTGGCAATGTTATACCTGATCCTGATGCTACAGTAGATACAACGTTGAAGTCTTTTGTAACAGCAGTAGCATTAGCTTGTACTGTTCCGGCAGCCGAGATACCTGTTGCCACACTGAATATATGATTTGTAGTAGCTATAATATTAGAACCAGAAATGTTACCAGTAACACTTAAACTTGTTAATGTACCCACTGAAGTGATATTTGGTTGAGCCGCAGTTGTTACAGTACCTGCTGTAGTTGCACTAGTTGCGCTAGCTACGGCGCCGGTTACATTACCACCAACAATAGTACTTAACCCAAATCCATTACCAGTAAATACACCTGTGTTTGCAGTAAACGCTACCGCTGTAGCGGTGCCGTTTACGCTCAATGATGTTAATGTACCAACTGAAGTGATATTTGGTTGTGCATTAGTTGTTATAACCGCAGTTGAATAATTTGCTGTTAATAAATTACCAGCATTGATGTTACCTGCTGTGATATTACCAGTTACAGATAAACTTGTCAATGTACCTGTACTTGTGATATTTGGTTGTGCATTAGTTGTTACTGTACCTGCTGTTGTAGCACTGGCCACAGTACCACTTACATTAGCACCTGCAACTGCATTTGCTGTTGTTGCGAATGATACAGCACCGGTTACGTTAGCACCAACTAATGAACTTAAGCCATTACCGTTACCCGTTATTAGACCACTGTTTAATACAATTGTGCCATTACCAAATACCGCATTAGCAGTTGCATTGCCAATTGTCAAGCCTGTTAATGTACCTGTACTTGTAATATTAGGTTGTGCATTAGTTGTTACAGTACCTGCTGTTGTAGCACTTGTTGCTGCACCTGACAAAGCACCAATGAACGTTGTTGCATATAATGCACCATTACTTGTGTTTGCCACAAATGCTGCGTTTGCATATGCAATAGCAGTACCGGTAAGTGCATTTGCAAACTGCAAATAAGCATTACCAGCAAGCAATTGTGTAATACTATCATATGTTGCAACGTTTGCGAACGGCACTGTACCGGTTACATTAGCACCGACTAGTGAACTTAATCCATTTCCATTACCAGTAAATACACCTGTGTTTGCAGTAAAGTTTGGCGCTGTGATTGTACCACTTACATTCAACGATGTTAGTGTACCAACGGAAGTAATATTACCTTGTGCTGCTGTGGTTACTGTACCTGCTGTAGTTGCACTACTTACAGTGCCGGTTACGTTAGCACCAACTAATGAACTTAATCCATTACCATTACCAGTAAATACACCTGTATTAGCAGTAAATGCTACAGCAGTTACGGTGCCGCTCACACCAAGAGATGTTAATGTGCCAACTGAAGTAACCTGTGTTTGACTTGCATTAACACTGAATACAGAACCAGTTAATGTTAAACCGGTGCCAGCTTGATAAGTACCTGCACCAGAGAACTGTGCAAATACAAGTAAACTTGTTCCTATGGTAATAGGTGCATCAGTTGTTTGCACCCAACTAGTATCTGCTTGAGTAGTACCTGATGTAACAAATAAGAAGTCACCGCCTGCTACTTCTATTGAGTTATCAAAATCAGTTGCACGGGTTATGACAGTAGTACTTGTATAGGTGTATACTCCGTTCCACGCAGCATTTGCTTCATTCTTAACAAGAATACGTGTTCCTACCGTTTGTACATTACCACCGTCAATTAACAAGTAAGTGCCTGTTGTAGTTAATGTAGCACCTACTCCACTTGTACCGTTATTATAAGTAACTGTTCCACCTGTTGCAGTAGCTAAAGTACCAGTTGTTGCTACGTAAGCAGCTTGGTGTACGTGCAATCCTTGAGCAACGGTATCAACATAATTCTTTGTAGCAGCATCAGTAGATGCCACCGGTTCAGCAAGACTTGTTATGTTCTTGGTGCCCATATTAACATTGCCACTTAATGTTAATCCAGTTAATGTACCAACACTAGTAATATTTGGTTGTGCATTTGTATATACTGTACCTGCAACTAATGCATTACCCACTTGACCGGTTACATTAGCACCAACTAACGAACTTAATCCATTTCCGTTGCCAGTGAATACACCAGTGTTAGCTGTGATGTTTGCTGCTGTCACTGTACCACTAACACCCAATGATGTTAATGTACCAACACTAGTAATATTTGATTGTGCAGCGGTGTATACTGTACCTGCTACTAATGCGTTTCCTACTTGTCCACTTACATTAGCACCCGCTACTGAGTTAGCTGTTGTCGCAAATGCCACCGCCCCACTAACATTAGCACCCGCTACTGAGTTAGCTGTGCCGGCGTATGTTACTTGACCAGTTACATTAGCACCAACTAATGAACTCAACCCGTTACCATTACCTGTAAATACACCTGTATTAGCAGTGAATGCTACTGCTGTTACAGTGCCGTTCACACCCAATGATGTTAGTGTACCCACTGATGTAATATTGGGTTGTGCTGCTGTTGTTACAGTACCTGCAGTAGTAGCACTTGTTGCCGCACCTGATAATGCACCAACAAATGTTGTTGCGTAAAGTGCGCCGTTACTTGTGTTTGCTATGAAAGTTGCATTTGCAGTCTCGGTAACATTTCCAGTTAACGCATTTGCAAACATCAAATAAGCATTACCACTTGATTGTGTTGTAACATTAATGAAATCTGCAACATTAGCATAAGCAACGTTTAAGTTAGAAACTCGTGTTGTACTTGTTACTGTTAATGGGGCAGTACCGGTGGCAATATTAGAAGTTAAAGTTGTTCCTTGAACTGCTGCTGCCGAGAATAAGTTACCTACGTTAGCATTAGCAGTTACGGCAAGTGAACTTAATGTGCCTACACTAGTGATGTTTGGTTGAGCATTTGTATATATAGTACCTGCTACTAGTGCATTTCCTACTTGACCAGTAACATTAGCGCCTACTAATGAACTTAAGCCATTGCCGTTACCAGTGAACACCCCTGTATTTGCCGTGATATTTGCGGCGGTTATTGTACCACTTACACCAAGTGATGTTAATGTTCCAACACTAGTGATATTGGGCTGTGCTGCTGTTGTTAATGTGCCGGCTAAGTAACTAGCAGATACTAAATTACCACCGGTTACATTTCCATTAGTAATATTACCAGTAACTGATAAACTAGTTAGTGTTCCAACTGATGTAATATTAGGTTGTGCATTAGTTGTAACTGTGCCAGCAGTACCTGCACTTACTGAATATGTTGCATTTGCTACCGTTCCAGTTACATTGCCACCCGCTACACTGTTTGCTGAATCTGCAATATTAGCATGATTTGCCCCACTTACATCACCGGTGACATTAGCGCCTGCTACTGCATTAGCGGTAGTTGCGTATGCTACTGCTCCGGTTACATTTGCACCAACAATAGAACTCAACCCATTTCCATTACCAGTAAATACACCTGTATTTGCAGTAAATGCAACTGCGGTTACTGTGCTACCTACATCAAGTGATGTTAATGTACCAACTGAAGTAATGTTTGGTTGACTAGCAGTTGTTAATGTGCCGGTAAAATAATTAGCAGAAGCAAGATTACCAAGATTAGCATTTCCAGTTGTTAGATTGCCTGCAATATTTGCACCGCCACTATTAACTTGAAGTTGAGGGGTAGTGTTTCCATTAATAAATGTAGATATGTTTCCACCGGCGGCTATGGTTAAGTTTGATAATCCGTTTTTCATCAAGCCACTATTGATTGTTGTTATATTACCAGTAGTTATGACGGCAGTAGTAGTACCCAAGTTACCGGTATTAGCATTACCTGTTACAGTTAAAATATTATTTACATTTACATAATTAGCAGAAGCAAGATTACCAAGATTAGCATTACCTGTTGTTAGATTACCTGATGTTGTAATAGAATTGCTACCAGCTGCAATAATACCTATTATATTTCCACCGGTGATATTACCTGTACCAGTGATTACCCCTGAGCCAAATCCTAAATTACCTACATTAGCATTTCCTGTAGTTATTATTGTATTACTACCCGCCGCAATAGTACCAATTATATTTCCTGTGGTGATATTACCAGTACCAGTGATTGATCCTGATCCAAAATTTAAACTATTTACATTAGCAGTTGTAACACTAAAAGTGTTAGTAGTCTCATCAAAAGTCATGTTTGCAGATAGACCAAGTCCTCCTGCATCATTATAGAATACTTGAGTATTGCCCGTAGCAGTAAATGTTGGGATAGATGATACGTTTCCAGTAGAATCTTTAACCGATACTTGGTTAGATCCGTTAAGAAATATTGACCCGCTTCCGGCCGGAGGGGTAGTTACTGCTACGTTTGATTCTTGTTTGAGTATTAATGCCATTTTAAATCCTATTTATTCTTTCATACTTGTACTAAAATACCATTTACAACCAAATCACCGTCGACTGTGATTGGGATTGAAAACAGACCTTGTCTATTTTCTTGAACTGTATAAGTTGTTCCTGAAGGGATGTAGTACGGCATCTGACCAGTGTCAGTGCCCCCACCTGGTGCTGTCCAAGACAAATTGCCTGAGCCATTAGTTTGTAATACATAACCGCTTGTTCCGCCGGTGATTATCACATTACTAATATTTCCTAAATTGGATAAGCTATTGACTTGAATATTTGGTACAGATAATGTATTAGAAGTATTATCATAGGTGAAACCCACTGAGCCACCAAATGCTCCTATATTGTTATATTGAACTTGTGTATTTGAGCCACCGGGTGTACCACCGCCTCCGCCTCCCTGCACCGCCCAAGATAGATTTCCAGAACCGTCAGTCTGTAATACATACCCGTTTGTTCCGCCGGTAATTTTTACATTACCTACATTACCTAAATTAGATATATCGGTTACTGATATGTTTGTGGTAGATATATTTCCAGAACTTGCGTCTAGGGTTATATTTCCAGCCGAAAGGCCATTTTTTACGTTAAAGTACTTTGTTGTCACAGTTCCATTTTCCCTGTTAAACTTAATTAAATTTTAATTAAATTATGTTAATATATATTGTACCACCACATTTACATTTGCTGTACTGCTAACAGTAGAATTTGCTGTTGCGTACACAGTTACATTACCACTAACACCATTAATGTTAGCAGTAATATCAATTAAGTCTGCTGCATTATTAGTGCATATTGATCCGTATATTGTTATATATGCGTTTGCTCCGTCTTGGACTAATAATGTTTCTATTGATTGATACCCATTGGCACTAGCTGCGCTAATCACATATTTTGCTGTTCTAAATGTTGCAGTAGAAAATTCATCAATAACAGTCGCACTAGTAGTGACTCCTACATTACTACGATTTGATACTGCACCGCCGTTAAACGCTACATAATTTGCAGTAACATTGTTTGCACTGACATTCCCAGTAACTGATAGATTACTTAATGTACCAATACTAGTGATGTTTGGCTGAGCATTCGTTGTTAATGTACCGGTAAAATAGTTAGCACTAACTAAATTGCCACCAGTAATATTACCATTTGTTATGTTACCTGTGACAGAAAGTGATGTTAATGTACCTACTGATGTAATATTAGGTTGAGCGTTAGTTGTTAAGGTGCCCGTAACGTAATTAGCATTTAGCAAGTTACCGGCATCTATGTTGCCTGCTGATAGATTACCTGAAATATTTGCTGTACCGGTTATATTAGCACCAGTACCAGAAACAACTACTACGTTAGCATTGCCTGCAACACTCATTGTAATATTACTACTTGCTAGAACTTGTAAATTACTAGTTCCATTGGTTAAACTTGATGTACTGATAGTTACAAAACTTAGATTACCATTACCGTCTGTTTGAATAACTTGAGTATTACTACCGCCGGTTACTTTTACATTACCAATTGCACCCAGTGACACATTACTTGCACCAGTCAAGTTTACATTACCAGTTGCAGCTAAGTTAGATAGTGTACCTACTGATGTAACATTTGGTTGTGATGCTGTTGTCAATGTACCAGTTAAATTACTAGCACCAATTGTACCTGAATTTGCATACACATCTCCAGCAGTTATAGTTGAGGTTACGGTTAGAGTACCAAGAGTACCTACACTAGTTAAACTTGAAGTTATAACACTTGCATTTAATGTTGTGCCGGTCAAGTTTGCTGCATTAGCAGTAATAGAAACGTTAGATGCTGCTGTTAGTTGACCTTGTTGATTAACTGTAAATGATGCTACTGAATCACTTCCGCCGTATGATGCGGCAGTTACTGCTGTATTAGAAATACTAAACTGTGAACCAGTTAATGTTAATCCAGTACCTGCGGTATATGTTCCTGCACCAGAGAATTGAGTAAATGTAATATCTGTAGTTCCAACTGTAATTGGATTATTTGATGTACATACCCAACCAGTGTTATCATTCACACTACCCATTTCTACAAATATAAATGCACCGGGCATTTCAACACCCACATTAAAGTCTGCTGAACGAGTTAGAACGTAAGGTGAACCTGCGCTACCTGTATTGGTTACTACGTATATACCGTTGTATGGGCTAGCATTGCCTGCCCCTTCATTTTTAATTAATACACGAATACCTACACTTAATGCTCCGCTATCAATACTTAATATACCATTTACATCACCGGTTAATGTTGCACCAACACCGGCTGTACCGTTATTATATGTATATGCCGGCAATGCTGTTGTTGTAGCATAAACAACTGAGGCTTTAGGATCAAGTCCTTGTGCAGTAGCATCAACATATCCTTTTGTTGCAGCGTCTTGATCATTTATTGGATCTTTAACATTTGTTATAAATGTACTATTAGCATCAATATTACCTGTACCATTTGGCTTTAAGTTAATATTTGTATTAGCGCCGGCAGATGTAATTGTTATTGCACCGGTTAGACCTAAAATACTGTCAGTAATTACATTTGCATTTGACTGAATATTACCGCTTACTACTAAATTACTTAATGTACCAACACTAGTAACATTTGGTTGTGATGCTGTTGTTAAAGTACCGGTAAGTAATGTGGCACTTAATGCGCCGGTGGCTGCATTAAATGATAAGTTAGCATTGCTGCCCTGTGCATAGTTAGCAGTAGTACTTCCGTTTACAAATACTGGATAGAATGTGCCTGTTGTTTGATTAGTTACGACACCAAAATCTGACACGTTTGCATAATCAACGTTTAAATTAGTAACACGGGTGGTACTAGATACTGTTAATGGAGCAGTTCCGGTCGATACATTGCTTGTAAACCCAGTAGCGTTAACAACTGCATTGACATTCAATGATGTTAATGTACCAACGCTGGTGATATTTCCTTGTGCTGCGGTATAAACTGAACCCGCTATTGCTGCATTACCTACTTGACCAACTACATTACCACCTTGAATTGAACTTAATGAGTTACCGTTACCCGAGAATAGATTCGCTGTGATTACATTAGCGTTTGATATATTGCTAGAGGCAGCATCAATTATTACATTTCCAATTGTAGCTCCATTTTTAATTACGAAATTTTTTACTGACATTTTTTTTTCCTTAAATTTTATTTACATTTAATCGGGTACATATGTACCCATCAAGTTTAAACTTGTACCCGTATTAAGTGCTGTCGCCAATAATTGCACGTTCCCCCCACTTATTATTGAAGTTAATGATACTAAATCTAGCCCCGTGGTTGACAAACTTCCATATACTGTTATAATGCTATTTATGCTATTATGGACCAAAAGTGCTTCTATGGCCTGATAGCCTGTATCATCGCCTACTTTTATTGTGTATTTTGCAGACCTATATGCTGCCATTGGGAATTCATCCACAACCGTTCCTGCACCTACTGCGATTGGACTACGTTTGCTATATAAATCTCCTACCGCTACATTTGCAGCAGAAACAGTATTATTTGTTGTTATGTTTCCGTTAGCAATTAGGTTGTTTTGAACAGTGACATTTCCTGAATTAGAACCTAATACAATATTTGCAGACAACCCAATGTTAATATTTGATATCCCGGTCGTAAAAATACCAGCTGCATGAGAACTGTTATCTACTGCAATTTCACCTATACCTACTGCAACACATCCCAAAGAAGATACTAGATAATTAGCAGTAATAACCTTAGCATTGGATAAATTTCCAGGAATTGACAAATTACCGTTTTTGTCAAATAACCAAGTATTAATATTAGCTAATACATTTCCAGTAGTAATTGAAACTGCTCCGGGTCCTTCTTCATTTGTACTAACAACTGCAATATTTTCAATATTATTAGAATCATTTATCCATTTTAAGCTAGATTTACCGTTGCTACCTTCTGCTATTACTCCTATAATAATATTAGGATTTGCTTTAAAGAATGCAGTATTTGATGTTGCAGAACTTCTTATTTCAGCAATATTGCCTGGCAGCAACAAATTACCACCTGTTGTAAAAATCCAACTATTATTATTAATATTGATTTCTAAGTTACCGTTTGCTGTATCAATATTAGCATAGCTTGTGCCGTTGAAAATTTTATTTTCAGTACTAGTACCAGTTCCAGTGGCACCTTGAACTCCAGTTGCGCCAGTAGCGCCTGCACCAGTTGCACCTGTTAATCCAGTAGAGCCGAGTAAACCAGTCGCACCTGTTAAACCAGTCGCACCTGTTAAACCAGTCGCACCTAATCCGGTTGCACCTGTTAAACCAGTCGCACCATTTATTCCGTTGCTACCGGTAGCACCTGTTAAACCAGTGGCACCGGTTGATCCTGCCGGACCCTGTATGTTACCAACATCAAGCCATAACGTACCTGATTTAACCCAAAGATCACCTGAAGTTTGATCGATTACCCCATTGCCATTAACAGCACTTGGGAACGCAGCATTCAATGTTGCTTGCGGATTTACACCTACGGTTGGTACACTACCTATAATCTGTACACTTGTACCAGTAGCACCTGTTAAACCAGTAGCGCCGGTAGTGCCTGTTAACCCAGTCGCACCCAATCCAGTTGAACCTCTTAATCCAGTCGCACCCGTAGTACCTGTTAAACCAGTAGCGCCGGTGGCGCCTGAACCAGTTGCACCTGTTAGTCCAGTAGAGCCTGTTAGTCCAGTAGAGCCAGTTAGTCCAGTAGCGCCGGTGGCGCCTGAACCAGTGGCACCCGTCAATCCAGTAGCACCTGTAGTACCTGTTAAGCCTGTAGTACCTGTTAGTCCAGTAGCTCCAGTCGCACCTGTACCTGTTGCACCAGTTATACCGGTAGCGCCAGTTAAACCAGTAGCACCAGTTAGACCGGTAGCACCTAATCCGGTTGCACCGGTTGATCCTTGAAAACCAATGCCACCAGTTGAACCACGCTCACCAGTCGCACCTGTTAATCCAGTGACACCAGTAGCACCAGTAGCACCTACTCCTGTAGCGCCGGTTGCACCAGACAATCCTGTAGCACCCGTCAATCCAGTAGATCCAGTTAATCCAGTAGAGCCAGTTAAACCAGTAGCGCCTGTTAACCCAGTCGCACCAGTTAACCCAGTTGCACCCGCAGAACCCCAACTTAAATTACCGGTTCCGTCAGTAACAAGTACTTGACCGGGAACTCCACCTGTTATTATTACATTACTTATACTACCTAAATTTGCCTCTGATAGTACGATTAAATTAACTGCACCTAAATTACTTGTGTTTGCATTACTACTAACTTGTAGGGTACCAAATATATTAACTCCAGTGGTAGTTATCTTTACTATATTTGGTGAACTACGAACACTAAAGAGAATATTTCCATAGCCGGCTGGCGGAAGTGAATCAATGATGACACTACTACCACCATCAACTAGTTGTTTAGCAGTGCCTATATTTGATAACGAAGTACCATCACCTACAAAATAATTTGCAGTAACAGTGTTTCCTAAATTGCTATTGCCGGCTACACTTAAGTTATTTGATGATAAATTTCCGCTTACTTCTAAATTTGACAACACCCCTACGCTTGTAATGTTTGATTGTTGTGCATTGATTACAGTGTATGCCGAGTCTGCTAAAGCCGCAGGTACAAAATTAGCACCACCTGCACCAGACAATATCAAATTACCCGTAATTTGTAAATTAGCTTTTTGAGTTACAGGATCACCTGATAAATTAACAACCGGTATTAATGTGCTAGGTGCTATCTCATTACCTATGTTAGGTAATTCTGTTATTTTAATTGAGTCTGTGGATAATGTTGCATTAGCATCATTAATTACTTCAGCTAGGGGCGGAGGACTAGGTTTATATACAGGAACAACTGGTATAGTTATTTTAGCAGGTGTGTTTGGCTTAACTATGTCATCAGTAGATTTAATATCCTGTTTATTTGAGTTGCCTCTAATCGGTTTATACTTTGGCATTTAATATCCCTATCAGTTATTATTAACCAAAAACTACTCCGTTTTGTCCGATGCAAAACCATTTACTATTAATATATTGCAATGTGCATCCATCACCTATATCATTAAATGTTATTGTTCCAGTACCTGATGTTTTCCATCCAGCATTAGTAACAGTAATAACCATGTCACCACCATCAGCAACCATCATAAATGTTTTTATTTGACCTGTGCTACCGGCTGCCAATGTAGCAGTACTTGCTGTTGATGTAGAGAAATAACTAGCGGTAGTTGCTAGATTTGCGGCAGACCCGCTAGCTAAATTTTCACTACTACTTAATAGTAATTGTCCTGTAACTGTTAGATTAGCAGGTAACTCTACTCCAATTGTACCTGTTGTTACAACGGGACTATTAGTTACTGTTAATGTAGAACTTACTACCCCAACACTAGTAACCGTACCACCTGTTGTAGAAGTAGAAATCGTAACATTACCGTTACTGCCGCTTAATGCTATTCCAGTACCTGCACTTAATCTAGTTACACCGGTATTGATAACTGTTATATTTCCTGAACTAGTGATTGGTCCACCTGACAATTGAATACCCAATCCAGATGTTATCAATCCTATACTAGTTACAGTACCGACTGAGGAGGCGGTAGCAATAGTAGTAATTCGACCATATTGGTCAACACTTAATGTAGGATAGGTATATGTCCCTGCTGTGACACCCGAGTTAGCTAAATCAATTAATATATTCCCGGAACTGACGATTGGGCTATTTGTGACAGACAATCTTGCAGTTGATACTGGTATAACTCCTACGCTAGTAACTGTTCCTCCACCGTTACCATTGCTACCAGTAGAACTGATAGTTACATTTCCGTTTGATTGATCGATTACGATTCCGGTACCTGATATGATATTAGTGACACCGGTGTTAAATATGTCTACGGTTCCTAGATTAGCATCTGTGGTAACAGAAATTCCGTCAATTCCAGTAAAAGTAGAAAACGGACTTGCATTGGTAAATAATGTATTAAAATTAGTTACTGTTTTGTTAAATGCTGTTCTGAGTGAATCACTGCCTGCAGATTCGTTAGGTAGTCCGACATTTATGACTTGTATTCCTGAAATTGCCATGATTTAATCCTTATTATGTATTTATCAATAAGGACTAAATCACTAAATCATTTTTTAACTCGGGCTAAAACTACTGCCACAACCGCAAGTTGTCTCGGCATTTGGATTTTTAATCACAAATTGACTACCGGATAAGTCATCTTTAAAGTCAATTTGAGCACCAGAAACGTATTGCATTGATATTGAATCAACTAATACACTGGTTGTACTGAATGGAATTTCAAAATCATCCTCATTCATTATCTCATCTAGGGTGAATCCATAACTCATTCCTGAACATCCTCCACCCTGAACAAACATTCTTAATCTTAGTGCAGGATTGTTTTCTTCTGCTAAAATATCCGTTATCTTTAGTTGTGCTGCTTCTGTTACTGTTAACATTTTTATTCCTTAATTTCTGTTTTAGTTACGGTGTAAAACTCACCCAAACTACTTATTATTTCAAAATCTGTCATATCTACAAATCCACTAGCTATTCGGTTTAATTTGGCTACTCTAATCAAACCTAATGACAATTTTTTATCATAGAACAATCCTAAACTTTCAAAAAAGTCTTGCTTCTCTATGTACTTATTCTTAATTATTTCTTTCCGTCTATTATATTCGGTATCATCTACAGTAGGGGAAAATTTAACTTGTAAATCAGCACTATAATAACGCAAAGGTCTTATATTAGAATCACCCACAATTTTGTCATTATCCTTTATAACATCAATTACTGTTTTCCCCACTTCACAATAGTTTATATATACATCCCCAAATGTCCATTTAAACGTAAAATGATCATAATCTTCATCTTCTAACTCACACCTAA
>Ga0114975_10000917_pt1 | contig 21542 bp, 38 predicted proteins | sample S_130626_EF_Meta_FD_87031 | JGI IMG/M metagenome (GOLD analysis project Ga0114975, IMG submission 87031) | Freshwater microbial communities from Lake Simoncouche, Canada to study carbon cycling - S_130626_EF_MetaG | ecosystem: Environmental > Aquatic > Freshwater > Lake | place: Lake...
ATTGGCGAATGCCGAATGTATATTTCCCCGGATGGGGTGCCATATTCATTTAACATACCGGCCCGGTTTCGGCGTTTGGTTAACCCAAATTTGAACACCGGGGCATCACCGGGGCATCGCACCAAATAGGATGATTCGCGGAAAAAATTAGCAAGCTCACTTGAACCAATATATTGATATGCGGCATCCTGTACGGTTTGGCCATCCTTGTCCGCTTTGGATTTTGGTTTGCCGGTGTGGTGTACGCATATCAACACAACGCCGGTTTCGTTTAATATGGGTTGAATTATCCCGCGTAGGAAATGGGATGTTTCTTGTTGATCGGATATATCGATTCCCGCGAATGCCAACAATGGATCGATGTAAACGATTGCCGGTTTGTGTTGGGCGATTAATTGTTTCAATAGCCGGCCAAATATTTCCCCGGTGGCCACAGCTTCCCGGTAAATCACCATGTTGTTTTTCAAATCATCCTTTTCAAATTCGGAAAGATTTAATCCGGCACAACAATCTTGGTAGGATTCGCTACAATCACCCCGGTCATTTTCCGCCTGTATCATCAATGTCTTTAATGGGCGGATTGGTTTGATGCCAAAAAAATTCCTTCCAAGGCACCATGTGATGGCGGCCATCATGGCCAAAGCTGATTTACCGGAACCCGCTTGCCCGCTAAATAACATTGAACCACCCCGGCATAACCAACGGTTTCCCAATATGTTGTCGGGATCGTTGTTCCGGTCGAATGACATTAAATCTTCCAACGGCATCAATTGTGGTCCGGTGGATTTGCGGTCATTGTGGATTGTCTCAATGGCCATCAACCCCATAGCCGCAACCGAATCGGGATGGGCCGATGGGTCCGATGCGATAAATTCCATTTGTTTGGCCACCGCGGATATCCGGCGTAACTTGGATGTGCGTTTGATTGATTCCGCCCAATGTGGATTCAACATGGTAAACCCGGTGCCGGAAACAATTTCATTTACATAATACAATTCAACGGCGGAACCATTGGATTTCAATTGTTGGCCAACGGTGATTTCATCCGGTACCACCCCGCCGGTGGTTAACGCGTAAATGGCACCGGCAATGTCTTGATGTTTTGGTTCATAGAAATCGGACGGCAACAATGGATCGGGCAACCCGCCGCCATCGCGGATGATTGTACCCAATAGGAATCTTTCCGCGTCCAATGCGGATGGTAATTCGGACATGACTAATATTAGTTATTAAAGAAACGGTAAATCGCCGGTCCAAAGCTGGACAAGGCAATGTTGTATCCAATGGCCAAGGCCAATATGATTATGATGTGGGTTATGGTTTTCATGGTTTTTGATTAGGAAATTTTTAAAGCTTTAAATATGATTGCATGGTGGGCATCGGACATCCCATCCAATTCCAACCCGGCCTTGATGAACATGTGATGTACCCGGCGGCGTTGGACAAACGATGCATCGCGTAAATAATGTTTATATTCAAGATTCCAATAAAAGGCCACGCCCATGTAATCCGGGGTGCCAATAAAATTGTAATCGGTTGCAACGATGGCATCAAATGCCGGTTGGGTGTAAATGTTAACGAATGTAATTTTTCGCATGGTGGTTTATTTATTGTTAATGTTGGCAATTGATGTTGTGGAAATATCCCGGATTTTTCTCAATGCCGATTGGGCCTTGGCAAGCTGATCAATCGATTGTTGGATGGTTGAACCATCGGATGTTTGTGAATCGTTATTTAATTTTTGAATAGTTTTCATAATCTCAATGACATCGTACGCATATGCATACAACAATACCGATGCGTTTTTAATATGTTGGGATTTCATAATGATTAATTATTTTGGTTAACGACATCCAAGGCCCGGTCGATTAAAAATGTTTCATCGGCATTTTTTTGATTCCAAATATAGTAAACGCGGTTTTTCCAATCCGTTTTACATTCAACAAAATTCCGTAACGCATCAACGCATTCGGCAATCGCACGATCGCGGGCGTTGTCATATTCGGACCATATTTTAGATTCATATAATTCATCCGCTAAATCGCGAATGTTTTTATCGGCGGCGGCCATTGCCGTTTCGGATTTGTAAACGCGTTTGTACGCGTCCAAAAACGATTGGGCGGATTTGATTACTTCCGGTTGGGTATGTGATGGTGTATGCATGGTTTTTTATTTTGGGTGAAATTAATTGATGGTTACAATGTAGTTATCAAATTTGTTTGGTTCCTTTTCCCAACCGCAATCCCATGTCCATACAACATATTGGTTGTATTCCTCATGTGTGTTAAATCTTAATGTGATTTTTAAATTTTGGTCAAAAACGGTTATTGGGTTTACTTTTTTAACAACGGTTTTTTGTTTCCAAGATTCATGGACAATACTTTGTAATTCCGAAATTACTGATTTAACTGAATATTCAACGATGCATGAAACGCGATCGACATTCCATCCGGGTTTCAAATTAACAAATATTTGTTCGCAATCGTTTCTTAAATCTTCAACCCCTTGTACGCATGGGTGATTACGCACATCGTTTAATGTGCGGGTTTTTTTGTTAATTTTTTCTAACTCTTTTTTCGTTAATTTACTCATGGGTGGTTTTTTGATTTCCCCAACCATAGCACCGGGCGGGTCCGGTGTCAATCAATATAATTGATAAGGCCCAACCCCTATTAAATGGGGGTTATTTGTTTTTACCAACCGGGCCAAAATGGATCATGGATGTTGGGAACCCATTAACCGGGACGCGATAACGCCGGGTTTCAAATATACCCCCATCAATCATTTTTTGCAAAACACGCCGGCAATACCGTTCATCATAATTCCATTTTTTTGCCCATAGCTTGGCCGGCATAAAATCCTTGGGTGGTTGTTCCGCCATGTTGTGTAACGAAACAATAAATTTTCGTAAATGCGGACATGTAATTTTTTGTTTCCGGTTTCTCATTTGTTAATTTTTTGGCATATTAATTTACAAACCAAAAGTTATGTAAACTAATTTTAAATCATTTAGGATTCCAAACCTTCAATTCCGTTTGCCAAACCCATTTGTTGGATTTGCCCACCTTGTGAATCAACCAACATTTCCAATCATCCCCATCCACCCATCCGGCCGCCCATCCCGATCCCCACCGCGATGTGGCCAATCGATGTGATGCATATGACATGGCATCCTTTACACAAAGACATCCCGCGGAATATGCGGCACCGCCACCATGTTTTTGTAAATTAACTTGTTCCAACCGGTGAATGTGTCCCATCACAACACCACCACCGTTGGATGCGTAATGGCTTCCTTGTTGCATCACCGCGTTTGAACCATGGGCATAACCATGGATGAAGGCCATTGGCCCCAACCGGTACACCCCATGTTCCGCATGGTACGGTAAAATTGTTTTACAACCGGCCTTCCGGGCAACGCCCATAATTTTTGCCTTAATAGCTTCCGCACCAACGCGGTCCGTTTCCTTGGATGCCATGGCAATGGTGTTGTCCAAACGGTGTTCATGGTTTCCCCATAACCACACATCGGGTTTATAGCGGGACAAAAATTGGCATCCGGAATCGATATCGGCTTGTAATGATTCCGCTTGTTCCGATTGGCCGGCCCCCATCCGTAAGCTTCTAAAATCAAAATTATCGCCCAAGCTAATACGCACATGTGGTTTAAAATCCTTAATGTATTCAAACAATGCATCCACCGCACCATTGCCGTTACCATTACCCCAATCGGCAAGATCACCATGCGAATCCCCGGCCGCAATCCATTTAATTGGTTTTCCCATGGTCAATCAATAAATAGGGAATGAGTAAAATGCCCCTTGGGTAATTTGTGGCCGGATTTTTTTTGAAATTTAATTCCCAACCGGGTGGAATAATTACCCAAATCATCCTCTAACATCCGCATCATTTTTGCGGTGTTTCGGAATGTCATGCCAAGGCGGGACGCTTCCCGGATTTGTGCAAACGCGGTTTGTTCCGGTGATCCATGGCCACCGCCTTCACATTGCAATAAAAACACCGCCCGGTACGGATTGATTTTTAACATTTGAATGTTCCGTTCAATGTCGGCATATGGCAATTTTTTAATCAAATGACAAACCATGATGGTTAAGACATTAAAACATTTTTAACAAAATCGGTACCCATGTCGCGTACGGAATCGGCATCGTTTTGTTTAAAATAAAATTCATAATCGCATGCCATTTGCCGGCGGATTTCCGCAATTGATAAAGCTTCTTCCTCATTGGCCGCGAATATACCGATGGTTTCAATCCAAACGGTTACCACATTGTATTCCGGTAAATCAGCTTTAACGCGTTGATATTCGTTTAAATAACGCCAATCGGTAATTACAATGTGTTTTCCGCTTGTTGATATCGATTGTAATTGGTCAATCAATCGGTTGGCAAATACATCGGCATCCATGGATCGGGCAAATTTACCAATCGCAACCAATACATTGCGGTGTTTGTTTTTAAATTTTTCATCCCAAAACCCAACCCCGGAATGTTCATTATGGTTTTGGTAATTCCACAAATCCAATTTTTGGATGATGGTGTTGGCAACGGTTTTGATGGGGGCCGCCAATGAATGTGTTAAGTAATCGCGGTTACCATATTGCATCCCATTGGCAAATGTGTCTTTGCCGGCCCGCGAATACCCGCACAACAATACCAAATTCGGTTTTTTATTTTGTTCCATTGGGGTGGTAATTAAAACGGCAATGGTTCATTTGATGCCGGTGCGGCCGGTGCATCATCATCCGGGGATTGTCCACCGGTACCCGCGTTGCCATTACCAATGATTGGGGTAATGGATTTAAATTTGAATGATGGGTACGCCGATCCAGCTTTGGGCGGGATATATTCCACATCAATTTCCGCAATGCACATATTGCCTTGTTCAATGTAGGCCAACAATTGTTCCGCGGTCGCGGTTTCCTTAATGGCCGGCATGAATTTACCGGTGAATTTACCAATCAATGTTCCTAATGATGCCGGGTATTTTGTACCGTACCATCGGGTTAAATTATTGCCTTCCGCATCAACAAACCAAATGGGTGCGGAAACGAAATCCGGGTATTTTTTTATTTTTTCAAGCTTGGGGGCAATAAGCTTTAATTGATATTTACCGGATTGGGTAATTTTAATGAGGGGTTTTTTTGGTTGGTTCATGATGTTAAGCAAAATTGATTTGGGTTGATGCGGTGGCCTTGGGGGCAATGTCCAATGTTTTGATTTCCGTACTATATGCCGGCCATTCATTTAACGCGGTACATGTTTTGAATAATGTAATCGCCGCTTCAAAATCGAATGCGGCCCGCGTTTGCAATTCGGGTCCGATTTCATAACAGGCCCCGGCAAATGGTGATTCCTTTTCCACCGCGATCAGCCGGAAACCTTTTGGGCGAATGCCGGTGGCCGCTTCAAAAATGGTGCGGTACATGTGTGCCTGTAATGCGTATTTGAATGTAATTATGTTACGCAAAAAACCGCCCGGATTTGGTCCCGCGTCCTCGCACGATTTTAAATCGTACAAATACCCATCATCACCAATTCCATCGATTGAACAACGCAACGGAACCCCGCAATATTCCGCGGTTAACATTAATTCGGTATTGGTAAATTTTACCCCGATGCGTTCAATAATAACATTCATGGCATCGGCCACATTGATTGCCAATTCACATTCATCATGGTCAATTGCATATTGGCCGGGTTGTAAGCTTCCTTGGAAGGCGGCAAATAATTCTTTTCCCTCTTTGGTCCTTCTATCACAAACCGGCGTTTGTTTGTAATTTTGCCATACATCGGGTTGTAACACCGCCAAATGGGTGTATGTCCCAACGCGTAAGGCCTTGGATTCGGTTTGTGGTGCATTTAACGCGGCCTTGTAATGGGCCGGTGATCGCAACAATTCCTTGGCCAAGGAATAATTTAAATGTGTATGTTTTAACGCATCATATTGTTCGCGGGTGGTAATGTTGGTGGTTATTTTTTTCATAAGGAAATGGATGTTGTCACTTGGAATCAAAAAGGTAAAACCACCAACGACAGCGGGAAACCTTGGCGGCCTTTCGGTACCGCGTCTATCCGTTGACAACAAAATTTATTTTTACAATTCATCATCCGCTTGTAATGGGGGTTCAATTGCCCTTTGTATTTCCCGGCATTTGATTAACGCGGCGGTGGCCAATTCATCAGCTCTTTCAATGTTGTTCCGTTTAATTTGAATCGAAACGGTTAATGCCTTTAAACGATCATGCAAATGTTGCACATCCATCGATTGTTCCAATAATTCGGGATGCACCCGGTGAACTTCTAACAATGCGTTTTCAATTTGTGAATTAAACATTTTAACATCCCCGGTGGCAATTTCCGCATCACAATATAAATCCAACAATTTTAAATTTTCAGTTATATCGTGAACCAATCGGCGAATGTTTGAAATGTTGTTCATTTAATTTTCGGTAATTGTGTCGTTGTTAACGACATACAATTTATAAATCGATTTCCGTAATGATGGCAATTCAATCTTTTTCCAATCAATGTAATTGATGTTAAATTGTTTGTCCGACCGGCAATCAATTTCAATGGATGCATCCTTGTGATCCAATAACAAAATCAAACCCAACCGGCCTTTCATTTCCTTCCGTTTTTCCAATACGCATTTTGGGATTTTTTCTTTCATTGTCCGGGGATTCGGGTTGGGGTGGGGGCCGTTAAATTGATGCGGTAAATGTCCGTTTGTTCCTTTACCCAATATTGGCATTGGCCATCGCGGTGATCGGCGGAATCCAATATTCGTTTCCGGGCTTTCCATAATTCTTCCCGGTGGCCATCGCGGTCCCAAACACAATATTCGGCGTTTTCAGCTAAACCCTTTACCACCACAACCATGGCATATGATTTTTTGGGCATCCGGTTAAATTGAACCATGACGGCATCGGGTGGTTTCATTTAATCTTTCAATTTTGGCAATTGGTGATTGATGGCATATTGCGACAAATTCCGTTCATATGTATTAAATTTTTTTGCCGTTTCGGATTTTGTTTTATTGTTTTTAATACCCCAATCATAGGCCGCCTTAATCATTGTTTTATATTTATCATAACCACCATCCCATTTGAAATACCCATAATCAACGCGGACAAATTTGGGGGCCGGTGCCGGTTTAATTTCCGGGGCCGGGATGTTGGCCCGGCGTTCCTTGGCGGTGCGTAACGCCCATTGATATGTGGTTTCATTCCTTAACTTCAACATCGTTTGGTTCCTCAATTTTTAATTGTACCATTACCCGCCATTGAATGTACGCATCCCGCATTTCCTTGGTGGTGCCATTTAAAAGTAGAAATGCCAATTTGTTGCCGGCATCCTCTAATTGTTTAATGCGGATTTCGGCGGCAACAAGCTTGTTATGTGTTTGGATGTTATTAACTAAATCATCCAATGAGATTTCATTTATTGGTTTCATTTTTTGGTAGGGTTGGAATTGGTAACCAATGGGTGATGGTTTTGGGTTTATAATATCCGCTATCCAACACAATGGTGCCGATTTGCCCGCGTTGATATAAAACAAATATCATTGTGTCGTACGGTGCGGTGTCGATGGATTGCCATTGATATTTTTTCTCTACGGCATCAACGGCCATGTTTGCAATTTCGGCGGGAACCCAATGTTTCATTGTTTGTGGTTCCGTACCGCGGAAAGGAATGTTTGCGGGTTTTGAACAATGGCATTCACAATGTTGGCCGGCACATGTTCCAATGACTGATCGGTGGCCAAATCAATCCATCCTTTAAACGCACAATACGCAATGGCCTTTTTCACATCATCACTTGGAATGATGGTGTACCATGGTTGGGTTTTACCGGTCGGTGCCGGTTTACTGATTGAATGCCCATCGTCATCCATGTCCACCGAAACGCCCGCCGCGGTTGTTAAAGTAATCCGCCTTAAATAAGTTACGGCCGCGGCAATATTTTGCGGTGTCATGCCTTCCGCTTTAATCATCAATTTACCAAAATCAAATGATTGCCCGGATGTATGAACAAACGATGTAGCTACACCAATTTTACCATCATCCGCAATTAATGTTTGAATCAATGCCAAATTGTTTTTGTGCAATATGGGTTTGATTGCATCCAACAAATTATCCAAAGAAACATATTTTGCTTTGAAATGACTGTTGGTTTTATTGGCGGCAACATTTTGCATTTGGGCCAATGCGTTGATTAAATCAGCTTGTGCCGATTGGGTGGTTGTTTCTTTGGGTGGCATAATTTTGGGTGGTTAAATTATTTTTTGTTTTTGGGTTTGGCCCAATCACATTCCGAATAATGTTTGTTTGTCATTTCAATTAATTTTTCCGGATTGGCCCGGATGTAATCGGGGTTACCATCAACAATTAAATTGTAATGGATCACATTGTTAATCGACATGGGTTTTAATAAACCGGCAACGCGGCCATCGGGCAATAACACATAACGCGTACCAATAATAGTTTTAACTTCCCGCGATTCGGGAATATTTGGAATCTGTTTTTTCATAATAAGTAAATTGGCAAGGGGTTAATTAATAGCACCCCGGCGGCCGGCATCAAGGATTAAGATGGCATCGGCGTTCCATAATGTAACTTTTAAATCCGGGTTCAATTCGGCGGCCCGCGATTTCAATTTGTTTTTCCATGCGGTCCCGGAAAGGCCGGTTGATTTTTTGGTTCCGACCGGGTGGGCCTTCATCCATATGGCCGGGCGGACGCGGTGGATTTCCCAACCCAAGGCAACGGCGGCACCATAACATATGCCGGCATTCCACATTAATTTGCCAATGGCGGAACCGGGGATGTTTCGGCCGGCAAACAATGGGGGTTCCTCTAAATAAAGCTTACATTGGCCATTGGCGGCTTTTGAAATATCAACCAAGGCCATGACAACACCCCAATCGGTATCCGGCATTTTGGCGGTGTTTACGCCACCGGCCGGTGCCATCCATGCAATGCCGCCATTAACGCCGGGATCAATGGCCAACAATGTTTTCGTTGTGGTCATATGTTTTTGGTTACCCGGACAATGTTACCAACGCGGGTTGCATAATCGCGGGGTTCGGCCGGGGCCTTTGTTATATTAAATTTAATAGCTTTGGATTTACCGAATCCATAATTCCAACACAACGCAATTTGTTCCGGGGTGGGGTTGGGTACACCCGCGGATTTCATGCGATCGCGAATCCAACGGATGTATGCCAAGGCCACTTCATCCTGTACCACCGGTGATTTCCATTGGTCATATGAATATGCTGATTTGCCTTCCCTCATTAATTGGGTGCAACCATCGATAAAGCTTCCGCGATGTTGTTGGTACCGGCCGCGGGCAAGGCCGAAATCTCCCACCGCCAAACGCGGATTTTTTTGGGAACCGGTTTCGACATCGCCAATGGCATCCAATATGGTGGCATCATCCACCGCATATGCGTACCCGGCTAATAGCACCGCGGCGGTGATTAAAGTAAAATTACGCATAACCAATACGGCGGGGTGTAATTGAATATTCCAATTTTTCACCATTGATGGTGTATGAAACAATTATTCCAACCCATCCGCCCCCGGCCACAAATGGGGATAACCACAAATCGGTTGCCCCTTCATCCTTGGCGGTCGCGGACATTTTGTGAACCATTTTTAAAACAATCGGTACCGCATGTTTGGCGGATACAATATCACCTTGTTCGATGCGATCATTGATGAACCGGATGGACCACAACAGATTTTCAACGGATGGGATATTTTTGTGATGATATTTCATGGTTATTTGATTTGGGTTAAATAGTTATTGGCATCGGCCAACCATTTAAACGCGGTGGTTTTCAAATGGCAATATTCGGCATTTGCAATTTGGTTACCATCAACATCAATATGTTGTAATGTCCATGTTTTGATATTTTGATTGTACCAAATTCTCTTTGTTTTTGTCGCGTTGTAATATGTTTTCATGGTAAATTATTTATTTAATTTATTGATTACTTCAATTGCCATTAATTTTGCGTTTTCATCACCATCGCATTCATCCCCTTGTGCAATTACATATGAACATTCAATTGAAACCGCAATTGCATGTTGAATCCGGTTTTTTGCTTGGATTGTTACTTGATCCATTTGAGCTTGGTTAACTTGGCCGGCATCAAATAATTTTTTCCATTTTTTATATTTCCGTTTGGTATCGTTTAATGTTTTCAATGCATTTGAAATTTCTTTCATATGTTTGATCACATCAATATTATACATTTCGTCTTGGTTGTTGTTACTCATATATTTTGGTGGGTTTGATTTGATGTGTGATTTATACACCCCCACCCACCCATCCGTCAACATTATTGATTAAATTGATTTACCACCCAAATTGGGGGTATTTTGTACCAATAGGGGTTCACCCCGGAACCCCGCGTTAAAACCCCTTACCTTGCCTTACAAGGCGGGTTTGCGGTAAATACGGACCAACACCGCCACCCCCACCCCAATGCACCCAATTCCCAAGGCCAACCCCAACCGGGCCAATTCAATTAAACCTTGGGTGGCCGCCGTCAAATTGCCTTCCAATCGGGCATCATCACTTTTAATGCCGGCATCGGTAATCAATAGGGCCATACAATTGGAATCGGCAAAGCTATTAATTACATATGTGCAAATGCCATATGTTGCAAACGCGGTGATCGCGGAACAAATTAACAACCCCACCACCGCCCAAATCAAATTATTATCCGCGGACAGATTTGCGAGCTTTGGTTTTTCTTTTCGCATTGGGGTTTAACTTGGTGGCCGATGCAATTTCCTTTTCACCGCGGGCCTTTACATATCTTAACAAAAAATCAAAACATTCCGGGGAACAATACGCCACCGCACCAATTGTAAAATACCGTAATGAATCGGATGATATTTGGTCCTTGACGGCAAGGCCACAAAGGATTGCGGCCATCGATGCGGCCAATACCCGGCGGACAATCCATGCAAATGAAATGGGTTCATGGCTTAACAATATCCGGGCCGTCATGGCCATCCCGCCCAAAATGGATGCCAACAACGAATCGTTTAACAATCCGTTAACATTGTTGCCGGCGGATGGATCGGGTGGGGTTGCCATTATTTTGAAATACGCGTTGGGGTGGAATGTGGTTCAGCTAATACCCGGCGGAATCCCAACCGCCACAATGTTTCGCAAATGTCTTTACCCAACCGGTCAATTTGGCGTTCCGAAAAATCCGGCAAGGAAATATGGGCCTGTTCATGTACGGCCGTTTCCAAAAATCGTTTGGCACCCAATCGCGGGTCCAATTCAATATATGAATATCGGCCTTCCCGCCATGCGGTACCCCATGCCTTTTGATTTCCCAATTTCCTTATTTTAATAATCGGGCCTTTAAATTTTTTCTTTTTCGGCATCGGTTTCAATCTCTCTAATTTTAAACCACAAATGCCAAATTAACATCCCGGCGGCAATAGCACCGGCGATGGCCAATATGTAATAAAAATATGTGAATTGGATAACATAGGGGATGGCCCCGGCCACCGCACCGCATCCAATTAATTTTAATCCCGCACCGCGGGCAATGCCGATGGCAAACAATACCGATCCAACAACAAACAATCCAATCCCGGTGTATGTATAAAGCTTGGTTTCGTTTTGTTGGCCGATTGATTCCACCACACCGGCAACATCATCATCATACCAATATTCATCCGCGGCATCGGTTACCCGGTCGGAAATCGTTTTATCAAACGACATGCACCCCGCGAACAACAATGCACCAAGGAATATGATGATGCCAAAACGCATTAACGGCCTTTCAACGCGTCCAACAATCGTTTGCCTTCCATTTCCCTATCGGTCAGCTTGCGGGCATTGTTACGCCATGCCAAGGCCCCACCAATAAATCCGGTTAATAGGCCAACGGCGAATGTGATGATGTATGACATAATTAGTTATTTTGTAAAAGCTGAACGCGAACCAATGGCCCTAAATCCACCGGGGTTTGTTCCGTTGGAAATGTAATGATGCATTCCGATTCGGACAATTCCACCGGTTCACCGGCAAAGGCCGGAAATAAAACCGAAACAATCGCGGGTGGGCAAATTGATGTATCCAATTTACCGGCTAAATATGTAATTCGGTATTTAAACATGTTAGACATTTACTTGGACAAATGTATTTGAAATACAAATGTTTTGTGGTGATGCGGAAATGATGGCAATATTTTCACATTCAAAATGTAATCCGTTTTGAGACCCGCCGCCGGATGTCGTTGGGCCGCCTGTTGATGTGGCAACGGATGAACCATTAACATACAATGTTACATTTCCAGCACCATCGGAAACAATATTTACATCATATGCCGATGTGTTTGATGGTGTGAATGATGATGTGATTGTGGTTAATGCGGTGCCATTATGAACCAACAATTGTAATGCACCGGAACCCGCCACTTTAATCATTAATCCGCGAACAGTTAAATCACCAATGGTGGCGGTTACTTGGTTTTTTCCAATTGATAATCGCCAAACGGAATTGGCATCGGGTGATGCAACATTTCGGGCAATTCTTGCACCAAATATAATTCGTTTTGAAAAATCATATCCGCCGGTGTACCCAAGGCCACGCGATGGGGAAACAATCGGTGCGGATGCAACCGAATAACCTGTGGCGGTTGTTGGTGCTGTATTTAAACGGCCGTTACCATTTTGTTGTCCAGCGGATGCACCTGTTCCACTTGTTGCCGTTGACCATAATATGGTGTTCATAACAACACCCCCTTGGAAATATTTTGAATCCAACAATGTGGATGGATTAATTACCGTTGTGGTTGATGTACCAGCTTGGGCCTGTGCGGTGGTGGCATATGCATCCGTTGCAACGGCACCCAATCCCAAATTGGATCGCGATGTGGCGGTGGATGCCAACCCGGACAGATTACCAGCTTTGGACAAATAATCGGTGGCCGTAGCGGTGGCCATTGTACCCAACCCCAAATTAGTGCGGGCCGTTGATGCGGTGTCCGTTAATTCGGAAAGATTATTTTCGATTGCTAAATATGAACCACCCGCGGCACCACTTAAATTTACTGTCCATGATGCATATGTTCCGCTTCCTGTTTTTTTGTGAACATCGGCAACCATAACACCGGTGGTGGGGTTGTATGATGTAACCGTTGCATGCATATGATGGGATGCATCATATGCAATATTGATTTCCTGTTGCGATGTGTAACTTAACCCTGTGCCAATCGTTAATGTTTTTGTTCCATTTGAAATGGTTAACGATGTTGTGGATGTGGTTGTATAACGATCCCCCACCGGCGGAAAAACTATATTTTGGCCGGTACCGTCAATGTAATCCGATGTGGTGCCGGTGTATCCGGGGAATGCGGTGGTTTGTTCCGTTTGGTCGTTAAAAATTATTTTATCACCTTTGTATCTTGTATATTCATAGTCTGTAAAACCAAGGCCATTGTCGCCATTTAAAATCCATCCAGCGGTATCCCCACCACAACTTAATCCGTTTGGAGTTAATTCCAAAGAAACATCATTATATTCGATGTATAAATTACCGTTTAGATTTCCGCCTGTAAGCGGCAACGCGGCCGTTCCTTGGGTGCTTCCATCCGAAAAAGTAATTCCACCTTGTCCATAACTTGCAAATGTTGTTCCCACAATCGCTTCCTTAAATGTTAAACTACTTTGTGTTAATATGGCTTGGTTTTCATAACCTTCACCGGTATTACCAAAATTAACTTTTAAAAACGCACCACTTGCATCACCGCCATTTGCTAAAATAAAACCAGAGTAACTCTCATTATCGATTGCATTTGCGGAAATTGTTTTTGAATTACCCGAACCAAATACATCATCGGATAATGCAATATTACTATCAAAATTAACCGGCACATTAAACCCACCACTATTAACCGCCTTTAAAAATCCCGCTTGCCAATTCAATTCAACACCAACCGCACAATTTAATGAAATGCCATTGTAACCACCGCGTCCGGAATCAAATGTTCCGCGATTAATATTTTGGCCACCAATTGGATCAAATACAATGGCCCCGGACATGATGCCACCCGATAAGCTTAATTTATCAACCAACGCATCATTTAAATCGGTTTGCGATGCAATGCCCCCGGTTATATTTCCCCATGCAACGGATTGATTAACCCATTGGGTGGAATAATTACTTGAATCAACCTTGGCCAATACTTGGCCGACCGTACCGCCGGTGGCCACCCCTTGGCCCGGCGATCCAGCTTGGCCGGTGTCACCGCGGGGAATTGTGAAATTGAACACCGCCGCGGATGTGGAACCCGAATTGGTTACGGACGCGGATGAACCCGCGGAACCGGTGGTGGTGGTGCCTACATTGATTGTGGCCGCCGTACCGGGCGTACCGGGCGTTCCCGGCGTACCGGCGTTGCCTTGTTCCCCTTTGTCACCGCGGGGAATTGTGAAATTAAATATGGCCGCCGATTCCGTACCACTATTGGTTACCGCGGCGTTGGTGCCGGGATTGCCGGTTGTTGTGGTGCCTACATTGACGGTCGCGGATGCACCGGGAACACCCATTTCCACATTGATGGATGCCGGGATGCCGGTGGTTACCCCTAAATTAGCTTGGCCTTCAATAATGATATTTAATGCCATGTTAATTATTCAATCGTTACATTATTAATAACATTCAAGATTACGGTATCGCTGAAAAATATGATGCCGTTGTTTGTAAAACGAATATCCCAATACGCCGATCCCAAGGCCCATCCGGCGGTGTCACCGTAAAATACCGTAAATGTGGTTGGTGATGTTACCGTTACGGTGCATGAGTAAATGCGGCCGTTGGCATCGCGGATATCCGATGTAATGGTTAATCCGTTTAAATTAGGCGGCCCACCCGCTTCCGGGGTGTATGTGCATGTGGCACCGAATGTGGATGCCCTTTTATATGTGATTACTTGTGATGCCATGTATGCGGGTTGGGGCCTTACATAATGCGATGTTGTCAACACCCCTTACATTCCCGGCGGTGTAAAGAAACCGGCGGGGGAAACATTGGTTAGTTTGGAATCTTCCATGTCTTTTAATACCGTTGTTGCATTTATTGGGTACCATGCATTTGGGTCAATCGCCGGATAGATAACGGCATAATTGGTTAAATATGTGGTGTTATATTCACCCAATTGTTCAGCGGTGTAATTTTCGCACCGCGATGGTCCATGATAACCGGGATCAGCTGGTTGCCAACCGGGGGAATCCGGTGAAAAATCGGCATCCGTAAATGTATGTGAATGTGAAACATTTTCCGATTCCCTTGTTATTGTTTCGGTCCGGGTTGGTGGGTCCTCAGGGTTTGGTGGATATGTCCATGTTTCAACAATCGTTGTTGTATTTAAAACCGCGGTTGCGGTTACCGATGTGTTTAACCATGGTTTGTGTAAATCACTCATGTCCTCACCAACGATAATTCTTCCTTTGTATTTTGTTTTGAACAAAAAAGATTTTTGTGCATTGGTATCAACTAAAATTATTGTTTCGCTTTGGTTGTCACGCGGGAAACCAAATTCAGCATTTCCTCCGTTTCCAATTTGGTAATCCCAAACCGATAATTTTGCCAAATATGGGTTGCCCGGTGTTTGAACAACATTCATTCCACCGTACAATTGTTGGCGGATTTCCCATTGGGTTGAAACCCCTTCACCAGCAAATTGGTAAACATCAACCAATATGGTTGAAATGTGTGATTCGGGTGCATATGAATATGATGTTACAACACCCAACATATACCCCTTAACAATATTTGAATATGAATCAATGCGTATAACATCACCCACTTCCATTGTTGGTTGTTGATTGTAATAACTAAATTCTTTTAAACCTAAACCCAATGAATTTCGATTGTACGATGCGACAATAAATATATCGGCACCATATGATTCAATGCCCGGCCATTGTGGTTGGTCCACCGCCAATGAACGGAATTGAAAAAAAGGCATCCCATTGGGTATGCCTGACATTATTTTTCGCGGTGATCGCGGGGAAACAAAATCCATTGGTTACATTGGCCAATAAAAATACGCGGCCGAATCGGGTAATGTATATTTGTTTCGTTGTGACCAAACGGAATTATATAACAATTGGGTTATGGTGATGGTTTCCGTACCGGGTGTTTTGGTTACCATGCCTAACAAAATATGTCCAAAATTATCCGAATCGGTTAATATTGCATTGGAGGCAATTATTTGTGGATATGATGAATCGGTGATGTTGTTATTAGGCCAATATTTTGTGGAACCGCCTTTGGGGCCGGCCCGCAAATAAATCCAACAATTTCCATCACCATTAAATGTGCAAACACCATATGGTGTTGGTAAAGCTGTTAATAAATTTGATGGACCGGTGCCGGAAATCGTTGGAATTAAACCATTCATTGTACCGGCCCGGCATGTAAATCTGTATTCACTTCCAACCTTGTTTACCGATATTGTCCATGGGTATAATATTGTTTGTTGGGTTGTTTGGTTTGTTGTGATCGTTGTACCACCACCGCCATATGATATCACCGGGCCATCACCCAAATACGGCATGGTTAATGTCGTTTGCACCGCGTTAACCAATTTGTTTAATTGATTGGCGGAAATATCTTCACCGGTTTTAAATCGGGTTACAAATTGTGAACCCATCCCGCTAAATCCTAAATCTTCCATTGTTAGAAGATTGATGATTGGCCTTTACCGTAAATATCCGAATCCCAAACATATGGTGAAAACATAACATCATATGTTACTTTAAATGCGGCCACATTGGATGGTTTGCCAATCACTTCAACATTCGCGGCGGTGATTAATCCAAGGCCCGGATTGGTAACATTTAATGGTTGGCATAATATGTTTGCATCGCCGGATGAATTGAATGTTCGGCCAACATTATTTTTCAATGCGTTAACACTTGAAATTTTTGATAAATCAAAAAACATTTGTCCGCGAATGGTAAACATCGGCCTTAAAAATTGTCTAATACCGGCCTTTTTGTTTGGATCTAATGTTGCATTGGTTTGAACACCAAAACCACCAAATGTAAATTGTGCCGGGGATGAATTGGCCACTTCATTAAATATAGCTTCATTATAGGCAATGCCACCAGCTTTGGGTGGGGTACCGGCTAATGGGGTTGATGTATCACCAATTGTTGAATCCGTTTTTTTTGTAAAATTTGGGTGCGTTTCAATGGGTTGTGCCGCGGTGGTTGAAACACCGGAAATTTGAGCATCGGTATAACCACCCGATCGGGCAATGCCCATGAAATCAACCGTCAACATTGTAACATTGGCCTTGGCCGATGAAAACGCATATTTGTATGATTTCATAACAACACCAACATCCGATGGATAAGCTAACCCCGCATTACATTGGGCAATTACCGCGGACATGTTTGCGGTATCAAACGCATATGTTACTTGGGCTTGTGTTAAACCATAGGCATCCAAATGAATATTACCGGATGGTTGTTTAACAACGGTCATCAAATCGTTGCCATATTTAATTGATGTATTGGTTGCCATAAATTATCGCAATGTTGCGGGTTTTGTTTGTGCGGGGCCTTGTGCCGCGATTTGTTCCGTTGCCACCGCGGTGCGTAATGTGTTTTCGGCAATGGCATTTGGACCAAGGCCGGCCATTACCGATCCAATATCACCACCGCCAATTTCTTGCAATGATGATGCAACCAAGGCCTTGGCACCGGGTAATTTTTCATTTTCACCGGGTACGGTTTTCTTAATTCCTTTTTCAATTTCATCGGCTAATATTTTGTTAAAACCCCTATCGGCATACATTTTTGATGCCCGTAACATATCGGCTAAATCACTTTCATTAATGCCTTTTTCTTTTGCAATTTCCTTCATATTTTTTGCAATTTCTTGCATTAACTTTGGATTTTCTTTGATAATTTTTTCTTTGTTTATTTGACTCTCTAATGTAAATTCCCATCCGGCTTTTTGCATGGCTTTGTTTTGAATTTTTCCCATTTCCAATTCCTCTAAATTACCACCAAAAAAACCAACCGCTTTGCCGTAAATCTTTTTAACAGCACCTTCGGCCTTTTCCTTTTGTCGGGCCAACCTTGCACCGCCGCGTACTTCCGATTCCGAATATACATCCATTAATTTAATTCTTTCCCGGATCGCCGCGTTGCCTTCCTTTAATATTGTAACAAGATCATCACTTCCTTTTCCAAACATATTGGTTGTGTTATTGGCCAATATATTTGAGGCGGCCGCGGTGCCAATTCGTTTAGCATTAACTTCATATTGTTCGGCCAATTTATATAATACATCCGTTGCCTTAATGTTTCCGGATGTTATTTCCTTTTGTGTAAATCCAAGCTTTGCCAAATTTTCTTGGGCGGTTTTACTTCCGTTGGCGGATGCACCCAATGTCCGGTTGGCATATGCAATATTCCGGCCCATAGCTTCAATGCCAATATTAAATTCTTTTCCAATTTTTTCAAATTGTTGTAATTCAACGCGGGACACATTCAGCTTGCGGGACAATGTATCAATTTCCTTAAATTTTTCCATTCTTTCACTCATTCCATCCATAATATTTGAAACAATGGAATCCAAAGAAAAGGCCTTTGCCAATTTGTCTTTTAATCCTTTGGCATAATCACTAAAATATTTACTTAATGCACTTCCGGATGATTTAACCGCGGTTTCGGCACCCTCATTTATTTCACTAAAATCGGCACCAAATTTAACTTTTACATCAACATCGGACATGGGTTAATTGGATTTAGTTTGTTGATTTTGTTGATTTTGTTTTCTTTCGGCGGCCGCGATCTCATTTAATTCTCTTTGCATTGCATCCCATTCCGTTTCGGAAACAACACTAATGTTTGCACCGTCCGCTTGCATGTGGGCAATGTGCATCCAAATCGCTTCCGATTCCGGCATGGTCCATGCCTGTTCATATGTGCATCCATTACGCATTAACGATGCAATTACCAATAAAACCCAATCAATACCGGTATCATTAATTGCCGATTGTTTGGCCCAAAACCGAGGCCACAATGATTGGTCATTAAAATAAATTAATAAATTTTTGGCCTCTTTTTTTAACGCGTTACGGTCAATTTGCATTCGTTTGTAACGCACCAATTCAATAAAGCTTAATGGGTTTTTGGCATCCTCTAAATTGTGTGTGGATAGAATTTTTACCGCGTTCATTATATCGGTTGCCCCAACATCCCGATCGGTTGACAACACCGGGGAATCAATCGATTCCAATGCCAACCGGTGGCGTAAACAAAATGGCAATAACTTACGGCCCGCCACTTTAATGGTTGGCCGTAGAATTGTTGCCGCTTGTGTCCACCTGTTTGCCATGGTGGTAAATACCCCGGTGGGGTTAGGCAATCTCTTGATATTTAACCAGCTTCAAACCAACTTTACGAAAACCATTATTGGTACCATTAATTGTAACTTCCTTAATGATATAATTAATGGATGCATATGTGAATCTTTCGCCAATAACAGGCAATTCGGCACCGGTTTTTAAAATTCCGGAAATCGATGCATCGGTTCGTTTGTCATCCAAACGATTGGTAATTACTTTGCCAAATTCATCGGTAACTTCTACATCCAATGCAAGCTTTTGGCTTAAATCATCCGATTGTAATGTTAAAAATGCGGCGGTTCCGGTTAAACCAAAGGCATGGGAAATTCCGTATGTGGTTGCGGTGTCGGACATATATTATGCGATGTTGTCAAACGGCCGGTGGGTACACCGCAATTAATGTGTAATTTAACACATTACCATAACGCCGGTCCGCAATGCCTTCATCATCCGTATTGATCCATCCCGCGTACAATTCCCCTTGGGTCCATGCCGATTGTAACCCGGTGAAATTTTGCATAAGGCCTTGGACCGTTTCAACCCTTGCCCGGTGTTGTTCCAATGTTGAATCATCCGCGGATGAATACACATATATTTTAATTGATAATTCAAAATTTCCTAATGGTTTGGCCCCAAAATCCCGGTGTGCCGCCGCCGATTCACAATATAATATAATGATTGGCAACGATCGGATTTCATCCGTTTGGCCGGCATGGATGGCAACACCCGGCAATTGGTCCGCGTTGGCGGTAAACCAAGCTAACAATGATTGTTCCGTTATGGTACGGATTCCGTATTTGGTTGTGGTGGGCATTTTAATTAATCGGAAAAGAGGGGTGCGGTGCCGTAAATTTTACCGGTCCGGATGGCATCGGCCAAAGTAATTTTTCGGCTATTCATAAATGATTTCATTTGTTTACGCATCGCGGCCGCCCGGCGTTGCAATACAAATTGTAATCGGGCATCAACCACTTTACCAATTTTGTTTCCAACGGTTACGGATGAAAAAACATCGGAATCGGCAAATTCGGATATTTCATTTAATTGACCTTCAACATGTTGGCACCATGTCGGGAATGAAACCTTTGTATTCCCAATGTTTTTGGCCGAAAAATACCAAGCTGATTTTTGAATGCCGATGTTTTTAACTTTCTTTGCAATGTAACTTTTAATCAGTCCTTTGCCTTTAACAATAAATTGCATTCCATGTTTCTTAACGCTTTTCTTTATTGGTCCAAATCTTTTATACCGGATGGCCTCATGCGTTTTTGCTAAATCATCCATCGATTCAATAATGCGGTGGCCGGTCGCGGATGATGCAAATTTATTTCCAAATATTTGCCATTTAAAATGCCGGCGGTTGTTCAACAAATACGGATTGTCTTTTTCGTTTTTGAAAAATGTTATCCATTGGGCAAATACATATGGTGATCCCAATGATGCCACTTGTGTTGGGTTAGCTCTTTCCAATGGTTTAAATACGGAATTAATATCCGATTTAATATGGTCCTTGGCCTTTTCTTTTGCGGCGGTTTTGTCACCGTCACCGGGGGATTGTGATGAAAACGGCGGTGAATATTTAACCATGTCTTTACAAAATAATGCCGCTTGGTTTTTCAACACTTGTTGCATTTCCAAATTCATAATGCGGGAATAATCCAACAAATGTTTTCCCAACATCGATTGGTCAATGGTTACATTTTCATATGTGGTTTTTACACCCATTACGCGGGACCGGATTTGGTTTGTACCCGGCACATGATCCATGCCGATGGGGGCCGGTCATTGATTGCCACAATGCGGTAATCCCCGCCATTGTAATTAACGATGTTACCAAATATCACAACACCCGGATGGGCCGCGGTGTCCGACCGTAAAAATTTAATATCATATTGGGTGGATGGTAGAAACCCACCGGTTTCCAAATCCTGTTGGATCATGGGCGGGGACATCAATATGTTAAAGGCCACCGCGGTGCCGGTTCCCCGGCGTACGGTTACGGCCTTGGGAATCTCATTTAAGATTTCGGCGGCATCCGATGCCCAATCATCCTGTATGGTTCCCATACATAATGCGATGTTGTCACAATAAACAAAAAACCCCACCGGGTG
>Ga0114975_10000918_pt1 | contig 21515 bp, 33 predicted proteins | sample S_130626_EF_Meta_FD_87031 | JGI IMG/M metagenome (GOLD analysis project Ga0114975, IMG submission 87031) | Freshwater microbial communities from Lake Simoncouche, Canada to study carbon cycling - S_130626_EF_MetaG | ecosystem: Environmental > Aquatic > Freshwater > Lake | place: Lake...
CCTTGGCACAACGCCACATTTTCTCATTGCGTAGTCATAAAAAACAACTCCAAATTTATATGTTGACCTTTGTGGGAATACCTTGAATGTATTATTAGATAACCCTGTTATAGTAGTAAATTTATTACTTACGAATCCTGCTGTAAAATAATTAAAATCAGTATATCGTACACTTCTAGCGCTACTAGGAAAAAATAAATCTCTTAATTTTGTTACAGCGATAGTAGATTGCGGGCAAATATAAACTAATGATGACGCAGCAAAAGAAGATGGTGGACTTGACGGAATCGATGGAACGCTTCCATCTCCAGTAGTTGCATAGTAAGAGCCTAATAAATATAACCCAGTTATTCCATTTATATTAGCAATAACAAACCATCCAGCAAATCCCCACCTTTCCGCAACATCAAATTTTCTCCAATCATTTCCCGTTCCAAATTGATAAGCATAAAGTTGATATTGTTGAGATACTTGGTTTAATGTTTGAACATTAGACATCGAGGCGGTCAAAGATGTAATTCCTGGTGTTGTATATCCTTCGGTGTTATTTCCTAAAAAATATCTATTTTTTGCTACTTCATGTGTTTGGGAATATATTGGAACGTTATCAAATGGTCTTAATACATCATCTTGAGCAATGTTTTCGCCTGTTCTATTGTTATAAAAATTATAAAACAATGGGGTATTACTATTTTGACCTGATATTTCTGCCGCTTCTGATGGTATTGATTTATCCCATGTTTTTATTACTACAGCATCGCTTCCCCCCTGATTAGTTCCATCGCTTATCCTGCATATTAATCTTAATATTTTTACTGTGCTTGGTATTCTTTCAGTACCATCCATCGTAACACTTATATAATTGTAATTTTCTGATGCTGAATTTAATTTTGATGCGGGACTATATGCACCAACAACGGTTGTTTCGCTATCATAATATTGATATTGAAATGCAAATTCAAAAGAATTATATTGAATAAGATTATTTAAAAAGATAGAGTCGTAAGCCTTTAATATATTAGGGGAAAATATTGGCGGGGGCTTTATTATTGTTATTTCCGAAAAATTTAATGGAAATGTATACGGCTGAGCTGTTGTTGGGAACGATGGATTGTTTGTTTTTATTCCAGACTCTATATTTATTTTTCTTGGCTCGTTGGCTTTCCCATTTACCCAAGAAAGTATTCCGTTTGTTATTTTAGCACTATGTATTGGTTCACTTGTAAAGTTTAATCCACCTGTTACTTGACTTGATAACAATACGGTGTAAATAGTATCAAAATCCGTATAACAACATTCTATTTTATGATTTGTTGAATCATATTTATTATAATAAAAGGTTACGAATCTTTTATTTTCTACATCGTCTGCTGTTCCTATTGCAGTGAATACTACTGATGGTTGCGGGGAAGATATAAGTTTTGTACTACCAATACTTTCCACTGTACCAATAACTCCACTATCAGTACTTCCCGTTCTCGCATTTTGCATATTTACCCATGCATTTTGAGAAACTACAAAATCTGCCGAATCAGCATCTAACATACTATCAGATGATAGAAAATATTTTTTTTCGTTTTGCATTATAATTATTTAAGTAAGGTATGCTTCTTTAAATATTACTTTATCTTCTGTTGTTAAATAATAAGTAACTGAATCGTATGAAAGCAATGTTGCTCCCAATGGATTAAATGTAAGATAATCTCCAACAGAATACAATTCAGATAAACTATTTACTGCAACAACAGTTGTAAATATATAATCATTATTTGTTAAAACAATACCATTCAAGCTATATGATTCTATTAATAAAATCTGTCCTCTATTTAATACTAATGATGGTGCTGCCATATTTATCTTATTTCTCTAAATTTAATTGCTGCATAACAATTTTGAGTTCCACTTAATGATGTAGCCTTTAATGTTAACGTGCCCATTGCTCTAACAGCCCCAGATGCATTTAATGTTATTGGATACCTTGATATTATAGCTGTATTTACCACTGTTTTGTTAGACCCAGATGCTGGTACCCACCCTGCATCTATAATAATAGTAGGACTTCCACTAAGAGTTCCAGCTACGTTATATTCTGAACTACTATAGTTTGTATTTACATTATTATATGTAGTAGTCCCAGATATGGCTTGACCTAGGCATAACTCCCATTTAACTGCTTGGTTTCCAGAATTAAATACCTCTACATCTATAAAGGCTACTCTTGTTCTATTTGCTATACTATTAAATGTTGTTCTTGGTCTAATACTTATTAAATGAGCTCCTCCCGTTCCTACATCTATATGGGATGCTCCCGTGTCTTGGGAAAATGTGTAACCATATACATTTATATCTTCTGTGCCACCTTCAGATATTACAGCAGAGCATATAAAATTCATTGATGTACTAGCAGTTGCCGAACAAGTCATTCCACATCTAACTGGCAAATTTGCTGTTTGAATATAAGGGTATGTATTTATATTAGCGTGTTTAAATTCATGGGCGTAGATTATAGTTCCTCCAACATCAAATCCAACCCTAACCCTACCTACATAAAGAGCTTGTAAGTCTATTACAAGTATTTGCGTTTTTGCTATATCTAATGTTATGCCACTCGCTCCCGTTCCGTCTAATTTATCAACATTCCAAGAGGATTGAGCCACTGTTTCATTTCCTGCTGAACTGGCAGAATATACTACAAATTGTTTTGTAGTACCATTTAATTGAAATTCTATACCATTTACCCCATCGGAATATCCTGCAAACTTTAATACATTAGATGCGGCACTTAGCATATTAAATGTAACAAATATTAGCTGAGACCTTCCTGGTTGATATGGAAGATACTCGTAGCTCTGCATATATGCTTTACTCCCAGTAGGAGTGGATTCAAATGTCATAGCTGCACATCTATTAGTAGTATTGTATGATACAGCAGCTCCAGACCCACTTACTATTTGCTCATATATTATCGGAGCAAGGTCGTAAGTGAATTGAGAGTTGTGAAGAATAAGAGGATTTGAAACCCTTAGCCTGCTAAACGCATCTACGCTTGCAGAATCTCCAAAAGCAATATTATTCCCCATATAATTCATTTGGTCGTTTATATATCTTCCATTACCATATTCTAATGATGAAATCATAATTAATCTATTGAAAAATAATAATCTACTGAACCGCTTGCGACTATGTAAATATGATTATTTGGTTTTACTTTGATGGGAATATCTCGTATATAGGCTTGCCCAGGTGCTAATTGATATGATACAGCAGATATTGCAGTACCGCTAACTCCTTGTGTATCTGTTAAATAAACAGTTACAGAAACAGATGTAGCAGCCTTGTTTGATATAATATAAGACATTATAGTTGATGGTATATTGTATGCCACCAAGAATATAGAACCAGTAGTATTTCCCTTTAATACAGGCATAATTAATTTTTTATCGAAGCCATATAATTCTTACGAACCATATTTTTAATATCTACGGCAGTAATATCATTTAATTTAGCTCTTAATAATCTTTTTTCACTAAGGTATGTGGCAGCTTCTGGGCTACTTTTTATGTTTGCATTTCTAGACGTTTTCCAATCTATGTACGATTGAATACAAGAGAATGATAACATATCTATTTGCGTAGCATTATTAACGCTTTGCCCGTCAGATATGTATAACAAAACTATACTTTCTGCTGAAAATGTTTCAGTTAGCTGTATTTGCCTTCTTTCTTTAACTACCTTATACCCGTTTGCTCTTTCTCCACCATTTGCTCCGTAAAACCTTCCAGTAGGCTCTCCGTAGTCATTTACGTTCCAATACCATAACCAACTTGGATTTATTCCGTATACTGTTTCTTGTTGATTTTTTGTTCTGTCTTTATATGGAATAAAGTTACCAGAAGAGTCTGTTGTCCTTAATGGGTTTAAGTTATCGTTTTTTGGTACAGGTCTTAAAAAATTACCAGTAGATACGCTTACTGATATGTCATCAACAAAGTCTGGAGGTAAATCAACAGCATAATAACTATTGATGGGAAGATTTACCGCATTTATTATTTTAAGTGTATCTGTGCTTAACTGCCTTATGCAAGAAGATGCATGAAGCAGATACTCTGTATAATAATGAATAGGATAGCCTTTTTCTAAAAGGCTTCTCCTTACAATCATATCTAGGTTTGCGTATGTCATTATGATTCTCCTTGTTGTCTAAGTGGTGTACCTTTGTCCTCTTTAGCTGTAGCAGAAACAACTTTATCTGCCGTAGGCTGTGTAATATATAATCTATAAACCTCTTGAATTATTTCCCACTCCATTTCTGGAGGAACGGGAAGTATATCGTAATCTCCATAGTTAGAAATATCTAAAATAGCCAATTCTACATTTATATATGAAAATCCAACTCCAGAAATCATAACTCGATTTGTTTGAGTTAAGTCCTTTGTAAAATAAATATTTAAACCTCTTGTTTCATATCCAACCTGCCCCAACAAATCATTTATCATCAACTGAGACCTTAATAAATTAGACTGTCCCATTTGTAGCGGAATAAATTCCTTTTCTGGTTCGTCTGGAATATATATAGACCACACTCCCATATTTCTTGGTAATCCTAATGGTTTTACGGGAAGTGTTGCCTTACTTTTTCCCGTTCCATTTTGAGTAACAAGTACATTATCATATTTAGCTATCACCGTACTATTAGGTATGACTTCCCCTAGTTTTAATCCTGTATTAAAATAATCAATTTTTAGCTTTTGATTTATAACCTGCCCTACAGATATCTTTAATTCATTTATACTTATAGACGAAGCAACACCAGGGTCGCCACCTTCTATAAGAGAATATGCCTGTTCAGCAAGTTTATATATGGTCTGTGCCATTAATTATATTTTAATTATGAACTAAAAACAGCAGATAGCATTGATATCCCTTGACTCATTGTGGTTATAGTAACCCCATTAACCTGAAGACTGCCAAGAGGTATCTCAAAATAATCTATACCTATTTCTATTATAAACATATTAGTAGACGAGCCATTTATAGCCATTGTATAAGAGCTAAATTTACCAATTGAGCCAAAATAAGATTTAGCCAAGTTGGTGTCTTGTTTTACGGCTACAATGTTTGAAACCTTTGTAATGTTTGTCATTTTTTATTTTTTATTTTTTAAACCATGTTTTGACCAGTATAATTTGATTGACTCTTAAGCTCTGCGTATTGCATTATGTCTTGTTCTCCAATATTTATCCCTATGCTTGACAATGCCTTTACAAGAACGGCATTTTGCCAATTTTCTGGGAACTCTAACTCAACAGAGCCTATTGGGTTGTAAACTATAACTCTTCCGCTAATAATTGTATAATTAAAAACTGGTTTCTTTGGTCTTCTAAAATATGTTACAGTGCCAGTATATCCTTGTGCAGGATATATTCTATAATACCTTGGAGCAATAACTTCCCCTATAGGGAATGATGAATCTATTGGGTCTATTTGAGACATGAGCCTAAAAGAAATCTCATCCTCATTATACATTTTAACAGAAGTGTAATGTGTTCTTACGGGGTCTGTATATCTTATTTGAACATCTAATAAATTTATTAGGTCTGAATTAGACGGAACAACAATAACTCCAGATATAGTATTTGCAGGAGTAAAATTATATGTTGCTCTAAATGGAACTAATGCATCTTTTATTCTTTGAGATGTTGCATATTGTGCACTTAGGTCATCATACAAACTAAGTTGACCCCTATCGCATATTTGTTCTAGTTCGGGAATAGTATACCAAGCACCCGTGTGCTTGTTAATCCAAAAGTTTAAAAAATTAAATGCTTCTTGTAGGGTCATTTTAATATACTTTAATCAAAAGTAATATTTTTTTTAATCTGAAATAAATTTACCAAAGATTTTATTTTGCGAAATTATGGAAAAAGGCTTATTATTAATTTGATATTTTTGTGCAGTCATTGAATTGAAGTATATAACATCCCCTTGGTCTACATCAATTGGGGTTTCTGTTGTTTTGCTATTTTCAATATGCATCACCTCTGTTTGTGCTGCTTTTTTAAGTTTTTTTAATGTAGAGGGAAGAACTAGGGTGCTTTCTGTAAATGTTGAAGCCATTACATAGCCATTAATCATTATTATTTCTTCATCTCTTATAACAGCAAATATTTTAGTAATGTCTGCTAAGAAGTATTCTTCCCCCTTATGTATCATTTTATTTCTGTATACTGGTTCTGCATCTTCGGCAGGTATAACAAAATCATGTATTATGCTATAACTAAATATAGCGGTATCTCCGACTTGTATATCTTTTGTAGAAAACCCTTCATATCCTATTTTATTGCTTATTGTCTTGGGAAGACTTACTACCTCTCCCATTATATTTACAAGGTCAACGCTATCAACGGAAGCTCCGTTTTGAATAGACGATAATTGAAGTATTTTTGAGATGTTCCCAATATACTTTGTTTTAACCTTTACCATTACATTGTTTTCTGGTGATTGTATCATATTTTATATTTTTCGTAATCTTCGTTATTTTTTATTTTTTTATCTAATAAATAAGTTGCCATGTCTGCATAGATATGCTGAACCTCTTGAAGAACAAACTTATCTGCTGGCATATATCTTCCCCTTAAAGTCCCAACAAAAGAAACGTATAAATTATATCCTGCTATAGGATATTGTGCTAAATCGTTCTCTATTTTATTTGTTATTTTACCTATAAAGTGAGGGAAGTCCTTCTGTAGAATATAATATTCTGCTCCTTCATGATATAAAATATATGGGTTATTCATAAATATGTCTTTGTTCTAAAATTTTATTATAGTCTACCATTGCTTTATTGTTCATGCTAAATCCAGGTCTTTGAAGAGCAGGCATAGGGTAGCATAAATAAAAATCCCCTCTTCCTTGCTGTGCTGTATCTATATGTTTGTCGCTTGGTGTTTCCAAAAACTTATCATAATACTTTTCATGAACTATAATGCAGTGATGCCCAACATAAGAATTAACTTTCGTAATAGGTGCTTTGTATTCTACTGTGTAGTCAATTAAATAACTACCTCCCAAGTATATATCATAATCTCTTGGCTTGTTTTGCATAAAATACCTCCATCCTGTTTCACTTGGAAACCATATATCATCTTCCATTATACATACTTCTTTTTCCCCTCGTTCCTTAGCTTTTTTAATTATTTCTTTTTGAGATATATTTATTGAGTTTACAACGTCATTTGTTAAAATTGGACTTATAATATCATATTTAATAATGCCTTGTTTTTCCATTTCTTGTACTATCAATGGGAAGTTGTCACTCCTTCTATCATCATAAAGTATTTGTGGTATTATATCCATTTTGATATATCTAATGAGTCTATTGTTTTTCGTATTCCTTCTTCAAGGGAAGTTGTAGCTCTCCATCCTAGGTTGTTTATTTTAGAAACATCTAACTTCTTTCTCTTCATTCCGTCAGCTTTAGATAAATCATGTTTTATTTTCCATTTATAGCCAACTATATCGCATATTATTTCAAGTAAAGTGTTTAATTCTATATCTTCGCCCACTCCGATATTTACATGACCAAAGTCACTATAATTATTCATTAGGAATATACACGCATCTGCACAATCTTCAGAATATAAAAATTCTCTTCTAACTGTTCCCGTTCCCCATATTTTTATTTCTTCATTTTCTTTTTTAGCTGTTATTACTTTTCTTAATAGCGCAGGGAGGACATGAGAGTTGTTTAAATCATAATTATCATTTATTCCATACAAATTAGTAGGCATAGCTGATATAAAATCACATCCATATTGCTTTCTATAAGCATCGCACATTTTTAATGCAGCAATTTTAGCTACTGCATAATATTCATTTGTTGGCTCTAATTCCCCTTGCAATAAATATTCTTCTTTTATTGGCTGTTGGGAAAATCTTGGATATATACATGAGCTACCAAGTGCTAATAGCTTTTTAACACCACTTTTATATGATGCATGTATAATATTGCTCTGAATCATCAGGTTGTCATAAATAAAATCAGCAGGATATTTAATGTTTGCATCTATTCCACCAACTTTTCCTGCACATACAAATACGTAGTCTGGGCTTATGTATTCTATATATTTATTTACGGATTCTTGATTTCTTAAATCTAAATTTTGAGATTCCTGCACAAATATATTATCATACCCTTTTTTGGATAGTTGTCTAATAAGTGCGCTTCCCATTAGCCCATTATGACCAGATACGTATATTTTTGAGTTTTTATTCATCTATTTTCCAATAAACTGTTTTCCAAGGGTTTCCTTCATGATTAATATGGTCTGGTTGAATAAATACGTTTATTTCATATTTACTCATTAATTTTTCTGATGAAGGGGAAATCCATACATAATCTTGATGCCAATTATCTGCAATTATTATCCCACTTCTTCCCTTAAAATGATTCAAAGCCCATTCAAGACACTCGCATCTCCAAATTCCATCTACTGATATAATGTCATATTGTTTATCATTTGGAATCATATCAAAAAATAAATGTTGTGTTCCTTGAAGTCCATCTTCTAATTTTTTTACAAACAACCTTCCATTGTATAACTTATTAGCTTCACAAACTAGCTCTATTTGATTACCCCACTCTTCATTTGCGTCTATAGTATCTACCCATTTTGCTTTACCCCTAAGCCATGTTGTACTTTTCCCTCCACCAAATTCAAGCCAGTTTTTATTACTTAAATCCCACCTTTTTAAAACATCTAAAAATGAATGAGTCCACCAAGGCATAACTAGTCCATCCTTATCCATCATTTGCCATTCTATTAACTCAAATTCGCTCATTTTTTATTTTTTAACATTTAATCCAATTTCTCTTATTGGAACGCCGACATACTTATACCCTTCTCTTAATATTGATTTTTTCCCAACAAATGCACTTGCTCCAATCATGCATCCTTTTGGAACAAAACAATTTTGATGTATTACTGCATTCATTCCAAGATTAGACCTCTCTCCTATTTCAGAGTGTCCTCCTATTTTAGCTCCTGATGACAAAACTACAAAATCATTTAGAACAACATCATGTGCAACATAGCTATGTTTCATTAAATAACAACCTTCTCCAATTATTGTTTGTCTATTAACTCCAGAGTCTATACTAACCAACCCGTTTATTCTAGAATTATTTTTTATTAGAACCCCTTTGTTTTTTAAATTTTCTTTCCCTTTCCATTCTGGTGGAAGACCTATTGTACAATTAGCTCCTATATACACATCATTTTCTATCGTAACATCCGAATAAATAGATACTCCGTTTTCTATAATACAATTTTTGCCTATTTTAACTTCTTTTGCTATATATACACATTGTCCAATTTTTGTATTTTCTCCAATTTTTACACACTCTGATATTTTTGAAAAATTTCCCACAATAACGCTATCAAGTATCTTTGATTTAATTATATTCATATTGTTTTTTATAATATTAATAAGTGAAAATTATTATTACATAAATTTAGGAATATCATCATATAGTTTAGTTAACCATTCTTTATGGGCTGAAAATGGTCTACATAAATGAGCTTGGCTATACCAACCGTTTTTTAATTTATCTAAGTCATAAGCTAATTCATAGTGCCTATTGCAATCCAATCTTCTTTGACACATTAACTCAAAATAATTTAAGGACTTAATTATATCTTGGTTATTATATTGCCTTAATTTAAAGCTAAGATAACTTTCATCCATTCCCCAAAATGTATCTTCAAACCAAAATGGTTTAACTCCAGAATTAAATACTTTTCTTACCTCGTCTTCAAAATTTTCTTCAAATCCATATATGTTATTAAATGTAGACCCTTTTGCACAATGATGGCTAGATGGACTTGCTGAATTTTCGAAAGTCCAATGATGATTTGGGAAGTATGCATTTGCTATCAACATAACATAATCTTCATCGCTAAACTCGTTTACTAAATCAGATATAAAAATTTTACTTAACGGCACTTCATCAATCCCTTGAATAAAACAAATGTCATTTGGATAAAATTTTGTTCCATAATGAAATGCTATTGTAGCTTGTACGGGTATTGGATAATCCTCATTTATTTTCAAAAAATGGACTTCTCCATAATCTTTATTCAATGAGGTTTTATTAAAATCTTCCTCTTCCCCAACCCAAATTAAAACAGGGTCTATGCTAAATTTTTCTTTAATTGTTTTTGATAATGGATTCCAAAAGTCATAATACAGCTCATTATTTGTTGTGCTTACAATTATTTTATCTATTTTCATTTTATTTTAATTTTAAATATTCATCTCTATAATCAACCATCCACTGCAAGTTATCGTTATTATATTTTAGTTTAAACAAATCGTAAACCTTATTAAAGTTTTCTTCTATTGTTAATGGTCTTGGTAAATGTGCGTCTATTATTGTATCTGTGTCAAATTCCCACCCATCCCTATCGGCTCTATTAACTACTTTTTGATTTATTCCGTTGCATCTATTATGAAATGTTATATTTTCTCCGCTTTCATTTATATGTTTTTTTATTAAAAATTGGTCAAAAAACCAATAATTATTTCTTATATCTTCCCCCTCTATATTATCTACTATATCAGATAAGTGTTCTTGATAATTATTTTTTATATTCATAACATTTTCCCACTTGTGCGCTGGCATAGCTATATAACACATAGGATATCCAACATAATCTGTATAATCTGTTATAAATACATGAAGATTTCCATCATTTAATTTATTAAATGTGTTTCCAAAAACAGCTAAATCTGAATCTCCAGTTATAATCGTTTCATTTTTATCTTCTACAACACAAGAACCAAAAAGTCTAGACATTTGGCTATATGTAGATATTCTTTTTTCTTCACAATTAAATTCATAAAATTTAGTAGAATTACAATATTTTTTAGCCAATTCTATTTTTGGGTTATTGCCACTTGGTATAAAAACAATACAATCTATACCTATTTTATTCCAAGAATAAACAACAAATGGTAAAGGCATTGCATAAAAATCATGTTCTGTTGCTGATAATACTGCTTTCATATTAAATACCTCCTATAAAAAATATTAATTCATTTTCATTATATCCAGTTCCTTTGTAGGAAACCATGTCAAGACCTTTTGTATTTTTAAGGTCAAGCTCCCAACAAGCAATAGATAAACAACTTTGGTCTTGTCTGTGAAACAAAAATCTTTTGTCTGCGCTTTGATTGTCGTGTAATCTACTCCCCTTGCTTAATCCAACATCCATCAACTCCTTCCATCTTGCGTATAAGGCTTTGCCTGCCTCGTTTTCAAAATTAATACCAACGCAACCTGATGCCCATTCGTTTATACCTTCAGCCTCATCTCTGCTTAGGTTTACATATTGCAATGCTGTGTCATTTACAGATTGCGCTAAATTATATCCACTACTGAAAAAATAATATCCCTGGTCATTAATTAAGTCAAACATTCTCATTGGATTTTTAACTGCCCAAAATGAAGCATCTAGCCACAATATATGTGTGTATCCTTGTTTTAACGCCTCCTCAAATGCTGCCATTTTCATATAATAAGGGAAGTCCTCATGTTTATGACTATTAGGAGGGTATTCATCTTTCCATGTTAGAACATTGCCAGCCCAGCCTTCAAAATTTAATGATTGCTCAAGCCTTTTAACTCCTTGTGCATACCATCCTCCTATTCCTGCGCTAATAATTGCTGTTTTTTTACCTATATTTTCCATAGTTTATTCTATTCCGTATCTTTCGTTATGTGGTGTTGATTTATGCCTATAAAGATATAATGATTTTTCTATGAATATTTCTGAACTCAGGAGGGGAGTCACGGCTTCGCTGAATACTCTATCTTCCCCGTATCTACTGTCTTCATATCCAATCTGCAATGCTTTTTCTCTTAATATTACAGACTTTGGATTAGCGCATCTTATGTGGTCGTATCCGTCTTGATTTTCAGCCCAAAATTTATTTCTAATACTAAATATTGATATTGACTTATCTCCGTCTATGTCGCAGTCTTCTAAAAACCCTACATGGTCTATTGATGGATTTTCTTTAAGGGAAGTTACGATACAGTTTAAATAATCTTCAGAAATCCAATCATCAGAATCTATACCTACAACATATTTTCCTATTGCTCTTTCTAATAAATCTTGTCTTTTTTTACCTATTGACTTTTCTTTATTATCTTCATCTATAACTATCTCAATAATATCCTCGTATTTATTTTCAGATATTTGTTTTTTTATCTCTTCTAACAAATGACAAAATATATCTTTTCTGTCTATTGTTGTTGGTAGCATTATTGTTAATAGTGGGGAAGTCATTAATTAGTTTAATTTAGTTAAATCAAATTCTTGCAAATATTTATCTAGCCCTCCTAATTGTATTTCGTTATACATCTTTTGGTCAATATCCCATCCTATTGTTTGTTGTTGATTAAACATTTCATCTCTCTGAAAATCTGGATAGTTATATGCTGGATTAAAATGTCTATATATAGACAATGGCACATAACTATATTTATTAAGTTTTTTAGCGCAATCTTCTACAAGGTTGTCGCAAAATAAAGAAACAAATTTTGGGTCATAAATAAAACCAAATGCTTCAATCCATTTTTTACCCGCTATAAACAAAGTGCTTAATACCCCATGCGTATCGGGGTCTAAGTAAGCTATATACCCAGAATAATCAGGATAAAGTATGTTAAAATCGGAAACTATATATTTATCCCAAGATGGCATAATCCATCTCATATCATCTGAAAAGTTTACTAAAATATCCCAATCTTGAAATTCATTTGGCAAAACGGTTAAGTCTCTATTTATAGCATCTATTTTATTTTTAGATGTGCCATAGATTACTTTGCAGTTTTGATAAGAGCTTATCTTGTCTCTCATTTTATCATTACGCATAGTATCATCATCTATATCTGCTGTTACTAGAACTCTTATTTGTTCTGGACTTGAGCAAGTTGCATATATATTTTCAAGACCCGCAAGAAACCTTTCAGGTCTTCCCCTTGATGCGTATTTTACAAGTATTATAGACATGAATTAGTTTTCATCAGTTATAGCCCAAATATCTCCATTAGGAAACCCTGTACCATTTATCCAAAGGCATTTTTCTCCATTATAAATTTGTAGAACACCTACTTTATCTGGGAACATTACAATGTCTCCTATGTTGTAAATATGAGAAAGCTCTTCTGATACTTCAACAACCTTAGCTCTTGCTAATTCTGTTTCTACTAACTCAATATTAGTGTTAGTTACATAGTTTTTTGTTTCGAGGGGAAGAACCAATAGTTTACTTCCAACAGGTTTTAATTTCATTTTTATCGATTTGAATTTTTACAAATATAATTATATTTTTCCCGAACTTAAAAGTTTTTTTTCACCATTTTTTTCAGAAAATATTTTATAGTATCTATTACTCATGTAAGTAAGCCCTATTGTTTTATTTTTTAAAATAGTAACACATTCTTCTTCGCTTCTAGATGTTGTTACAAATTCATAATGAGAAGCGTTTGCTATATATAAAATGTATTTTGTTTTGGGGAACTTGTTGTATTGTATTAGATACTCTTCATGACTTAAATCTTTTAGCATATTTTTTATTTGTTTTTTAGTTGTTCAATAATCATAAAAGCATTACATCCTAAAGCAACAAGATGACCAAATTCTTGTTCATCAGAATAGTTGCCATTCATAATTTCAATACAGTGTCGGAATAGTGCTTGCTTTAAACTTTCGACATCGATTGGCTTTTGCCAATTACCAACAGGATATTTATCTCTGTTTAGCTGCATTCTTTCAGCCATTAGTTTGATATAGTTAAAGTCTATATCGTAGATTAGTTTTTTTTCTGTTTCTTTAATTCCTTGTGACATATATTATAATTTTTTTTTCCAATATTCAATCATTTCATCTAACATAGTTTCAAATGTGTATTTAGGAATCCAATTTGTTTTATTTTTTAATTTTGTAGAATCCCCTTTTAAATCATGGAGCTCTTCTGGTCTTAAAAATTTTTTATCTTGCTTTACATAATCTTCCCATTTTAAATCTAAATAACTAAATACATATTCACATAAATCTTTTACGGAATGGGAAATACCTGTAGAGCAAACAAAATCATCTGAATGCTCTTGTTGCAAAATGAGCCACATTGCTTCTACATAATCTTTTGCGTGACCCCAGTCTCTTGTTGCATTTAAGTTTCCTAATTTAAGTTCATTACTAAAACCAAGTTTTATTTTTACAGCCTCCTTACAAACTTTATTTGTTACAAAGTTTGTTCCTCTTAGTGGGCTTTCGTGATTAAACAATATTCCATTTGATATAAACATATCATAAGAGTTCCTATAGTTCCTGCAAATGTTGTAAGAAAATAATTTAGCGCAACCGTATGGTGATACTGGGTTCATAGGCGTATTTTCCCTTTGATAACCATCGTTATCTATTGAGTTGCCAAACATTTCAGATGAAGATGCTTGGTATATTTTAATCCCTTTGTTTACAATTTTTACTGATTCTAATAAGTTTAACGTACCTATTCCAGTTACATTAGCAGTATATATTGGTTGGTCAAATGAAATCCTTACATGGCTTTGTGCTGCTAAGTTGTATATTTCGTCTGGTTGTATTTTTTGTATTGTGTTTATAAGGGAAGATAAATCAGTCATATCCGCATAATGAAGACTTAATTTTTCGTAAATATTATCAAGTCTTGCAGTTTGATTTTCAGAAACAGAATTTCTTTTTAATGTGCCATAAACTTCATACCCTTTATTTAATAAAAATTCAGATAAATAAGCTCCGTCTTGACCGTTTATCCCTGTGATTAATGCTTTCATATTTTGCTGTTTTTATCATCAATAATTTCAACATCTTCCCCTCGTATCATAGAATCAAGTAGGTCTTCTATAAAGGCTCTTTTTTTGTTGTCTAATAAGATAACTTTATCAGATATTGCATCTATAGATATAGAGTCTTCTAATTCTTTTGCTAATATTTCTCTATTTTCAGAACTAAGTCTATCTTTTAGATTAGATATAATCCACTCACATTTTTGTATGTATTGATTAAATATCATTTTTACATCAAGGGAAGACCCAAGTCTCACATCTTCAAAATATTGTTGTGCTATTGACACATGATGTAATGCTTTTGCTAAACTGAATGTGTTGTCTGTAAATTTTTCTGATTTTAAGTTTTTCTTTTCCATGTTTTAAATTTATATGCTAGAGTTTAATGGTTTCCAATTTCCGTTTGGTAATGAGCTTGATTGTATTGTATTTTCTAAAAGATGATGGTTTTTAAAATGCATTGTATTTCCTGTAAATTCCATAGCTATATTCCTTGTCGAGCCATGTCTATTTTTAGCTACAGAACATATTGCTAATTTTTGAACGGGAAATTCTACATCTCCAATTTCTATTGGGTCTGTCATATTGTAGTATTCTGGTCTCATTAAAAACAATACACTATCGGCATCTTGCTCAATAGCTCCAGATTCTCTCAAGTCGCTTAGCTGTGGCATTTTATCGGGTCTTGATTCTACAGCTCTACTTAACTGACTTAACGCTATTACTGGAATTTCAAGCTCTTTAGCTATACATTTTAATCCTCTGCTTATATCGGAAACTATTTGCTCTCTGTTCTTCCCCTTGGCATCAATTCCACTCATCAACTGAATATAATCTACTATGATGTATCCTATTTTATGCTTTTTCTTCAAGAGGGAAGCTCTAGTCCTTATATCCCTAATATTCATACTAGTCTTATCTTCTATAAAAATTTTTGAGTTACTAATCTTGTCAATTGCTTGACCAAGCATCCTATCTTCTTCAGACGAGGTTTTCCCGTTCCTTATTTTTTCATGAGGAATACCAGTATCCATAGAAGCTAACCTTCTTACTAACTGAACACCATCCATCTCAAGGCTAAACCAAGCACAAGGTATATCTCCTAAAACAGAAGTGTTATAAGTTATTGATAGCGACAAAGCCGTTTTCCCCGCACCTGGTCTTGCAGCAATAATAATCAAGTCGGGAGAAACTAGTCCATTGGTAGCCTTATCTAATTCTCCAATTCCCGTCTTTATACCTAATACACCTGTTTGCTTAACTGTAGCGTGCTGTTCTAAGACCTTCATCCCAAAGTATTCGATGTTCTTTGAAAGTCCAGAAATAACCCTTTCTTGTGCCTTCTGAATCTTATCGTCTGTACTACTTATCAAATCAAAAACATCGGTTTCATCTTCAAATGACTTAGAAAAACCATCATGACATATGTTAATCATTTGTCTTTTAAGATACATTTCGGACAAAAGTAAAATATGATTTTCAATGTTCGCAGAACTAACTACAGAATTTGTTGTTTTTACTACCCCGTAAGTTCCCCCTGCCTCTTCCAATTTATTTTGCCTTTTAAGCTCCTCAACCACTGTTATAAGGTCAATGCCTTGGTTGGTGTCATAAAGTGTCTCTATTGCCTTAAAAATAGCCTTATATTCGATTTTATAAAACATATCCTCGAATAATCTTGACATTGCGACATTTAAGGTATCAGAATTTATTAAAAGACCTCCGATGATAGATTCTTCAATTTCTGATGATTGTGGAGGTAATTTGTCTTTAATCATGGCTAGGGGAAGTTATAGATTTTAGTTTTATTTTTATTGGCTGCTGCTGTGGATTATATTTTTGATTTTTATTAGCTTCATTTTTAAGCCAAGCAGAAATATAATTAATCGCAAGCACTTCCCAATTTTTTATTGGGCTACCATTACAAAACCATTCAACACTTTCCCATTTATTAAAAAAACCATTTGCCATTATTTCTGTACCACCTGACATTATAAATTTTTCTTTAACTTTTTCAAAAGTTGGAATATTTGGTTTTCTAAAAAGATTTGAATCTGCAATTGTTAAATTATTTTCTTTTTCATTTTTATAATTACTTTTATCTTTAACCATATCCATATCCTTATCTTTATCCTTAATGATTATGGAATCATTATCTAATGATTCATTAACGATTATGTAATCATTACCAAATGATTCAGGTATCAAATTTAATAAGTTATTGGTTTTCAATTCTTTAACAATTGAAACTATTACAGGCTTATTACTTTTTAAAGTTGAATATTGAAATTTTAAAAATTTAGGAATAAACCATATATTATCTTTAATTATTAATCTTCCTTCCATTTCTAAAATTAATTCATCTTCGGTAGCTTTTGTATTGCACATAAAATTCAAAAGTTTTATGCTTCTTTTACAAATTCCTGCATGGTTACAATTATCCAATAACCATTGCCAAATGATTCTGTAATCATTATTTAATGATACAAACCAATCGTCTTTCCATTTTTCTGTGTCTGTGTACCTTTTTGCCATATAAAAAAAATTAAGGGTAGTATCCTGCTGTTGCTAAATAATCATAACTTGCTTATAGAAAAGCAGATTTGAATATCAACAGGAACTACCCAATATTTTAATAAATTGTTTTTTGAAAAAATCACTTGTTATAATTATTTAGCACTACAAAGATAAACAAGTTTTTTAATTAACCAAATTAATATTTACTTGAAGGAAAAACCCAACATTCTAATTCATCAATATTAAAGTACCCTTCTTTTGTTTTAGTTCTTTTTGTGTAGTGTGTTATTATTACAGAAACTGTTGATGGGCTTATGTTTAACTTTTTACAAATATCTTTATTGCAAATTTTTTTATAATGCAATTCAAGTATTTTATCTTTAAGTAATTCCTTTTTTCCCATTTTTTTTAGTATTTGTTTTAGGTAATTTATTTATTACTTCTTTTTCTATTTTTTCTTTCGAGAGGGAAGAGATGGCAACGCCAAACCGAATATTTTTTTCAGTTTCTACTACGTAACAATTATCATGGTCTGCTATGAATTTTACTTTATCTCCCTTAACTGCATAAGGCTCTTTGGTCTTAGAGTTTATTACATTTTCCCTTAAATAAAATTCATAATCCATATTTTATAATTGTGTTTCAGTAATACTGCTATCGCAGTCAACCATTTCGGATGGGTCTTCTATTCCATCTGAAGGATTCCATTTATTCATCTATTATATTTTTTAAATCTTCAAAAACTTTTACTATAGCTTCCCCTAGATAACCATCAGCTACATTTCCTGACAAATAGTTTTTTACAGTAACACCACTACAACCTAACTTAGAACCAACCAACCAACAAGTAACAGATTCTTTTGAGTCTGGAAGCTTTATCTTTCTTAATTGTTTTGCTAATTCTTTTTTTCTTTCTTTTAAACTATCTATGTGATTCATTTTCTTTTTTTACAAAGTAAAGCATAATATTTTTATTCTCCAAAAATAATTGAAAATAATTTTGGAAATATCGTTTCTTGTGTTTATTTTTGATAAATGAGTATGATACCTAAAACTAAATTTGGAGATTGTAGTGAGTGTGGAGATGTTAATGTAAATGTTGTTAAGAACGGGAAGAACTTGTATTGTATACCATGTAGAAATCAACAAAAAGCAAAGCAATACACAGAGAAGGCGAATTTAAAAAGTAAGATAAGAAGATTAATTTCTGACGATGGAATGGCTGAAAGGCAGTCCTTAATGAATGACTTGGATTTTACATTTTCCCGTTACATAAGAATAAGAGAAGCTAATGAAAATGGAATTGTAGAATGTTATACTTGTGGGAAAAAAGACCATTGGAAATATCTTCAATGTAGTCATTATATAAAAAGAAGTCATTATGGATTAAGATGGGATATAAGAAACGCTAAACCAGCTTGCGTTAATTGTAATGAAATATTAAGTGGGAATATTAATGAATATACGATAAGATTAGAAAAAGAACAACCTGGAATTACTAATCAATTAAAAGAAAAAAGCAAAGAAATTTGTAAATACGATAGAGCAGAATTAAAGGAATTAATAATAGATTTAAGATTAAAGTTAAAAATGGTTAGCTCTAAATTAAAATAATTTATGTATATTTGTATTGCTTATTATTAATATCATGATTTTTATAAAACCTATTTCCCCAATTTGGATGCATCTCCCCTATTTGGTATTGATGATAAGCCTTCCATTTTGGGGTATTATTTTTTATGCCTAATTTAATATTAACAAATAAAAGAGTAGGAACTACTGTTTATATTTGTGATGTAGAAAAAAAGAAATTACCATGCGGAATCTCTCCAAGAAGAATATTGGTTAAATGCGATTGTGGAAAAACAAAGGAATTATTATTATTACATTGGATAAGAGGTAGGATAAAGTGTATTTGTATAACAAAAAAAGAAAAACATGGAGATGTAGGCTCTAAATTACATAATACATGGAGGGCTATGAAAAACAGATGTTCTAAAAATTATTTTCAAAAAAAATATTACTACGAAAAAAACATTTCTGTTTGTGATAAATGGAAAATGTATTCAGAATTTAAAAAATGGGCTTTGCTAAATAATTATAAAGATGGCTTACAAATAGATAGGATTGATAACAGCAAGGGCTATTATCCCGAAAATTGCAGATTTGTTACACAAGAGGAAAACATGGCAAATAGAGACGTAACAATAAAAATAAAACACAATGGAGAGCTTGTTCCATTAACAAAAATGATAAAAATATATAATAAAGATAATTATTATTATAATAATGTATTGCATAGAATTAATAGAGGATGGGATTACGAGAAAGCATTTTTTACTCCAACTAGAAATGGAAATTATAAAAGAAAAAATAACTAAAACAACTTCTTATAGATTATAGAGCAAAACTTAAACTAGTTGAATCTAAACTACACTAAAAATGAAAATATTAATTGCTTGTGAAGAAAGTCAAGCCGTATGTAAAGAATTTAGAAAATTAGGTCACGAAGCATACTCTTGTGATATATTGGATTGTAGCGGAGGTCATCCAGAATGGCATATAAAAAATGATGTAATTGAAGTTATTAACGGGGGGGGGTATGAAATGATGATAGCTTTTCCGCCATGTACACATTTAACCGTAAGCGGAGCAAGACATTTTGAACAAAAAAGAAAAGATGGAAGACAAAAGCAAGGTATTGATTTTTTTATGGCAATGATTAATTCTCCAATAGAAAAAATAGCAGTAGAAAACCCTGTTGGAATAATGAGTACTATATATAGAAAGCCAGACCAAATAATACAACCATATTATTTTGGAGACCCGTTTCAAAAAACAACTTGTTTGTGGTTAAAAAATCTAAACCCATTATATTATAATTTAGAACCAAATATATTTGATACTAATGTTACTTCTACGAAAGATAAAGGAGAGATGATTTATTGGATAGATAAAAAAACTGGTAAACAAAAAAGCCAAGCTAAATGGTATTATGACGCATTAATTAATGCAAAAACAAAAGAAGAAAGAAGCACATTAAGAAGCAAAACATTTCCAGGTATAGCCAAAGCAATGGCTACTCAATGGGGTTAGTTATTTTTCTTACTATAAAATTATTTTTAAACTTGGCTTTATTAATTAAATATCCTTCTGTTCCGCTTCCTTTATCTCCAGCATTTATAGTTTTTTTATGGGGAACACTTTCTATTAGGTCTTTTAGGTCGCTTGTTTTAATGTACCATATTTCTTTTGAGTGAGTAAAATATGTTGCGAACCAATCTGCTTTGGTTACATTTATTCCAGATTCCTTGCCTCTGCATTTTGTTTCTACAAATAAATTTCCTGTGTATGGGAAGAAGTCGGTCTTGCACTCGTAAGTTATTTTGTTCCCATTTTGGGAAATCATAAAGTCGTAGTCGCTATTTTCGTTTCGTTCAAGCAATAATTTAGCGCCAAGGGAAATTAAGTCGTTTAGAACAATATCCTCCCCCTTGTTACCTATTACCAAATCCTTCTTAAAATCATAATTAGCCATTAGTTATAAAAAAAATATTCATCTTCTACATCTGTGTCGCAATTAATATCAAATTCCTCTTCATCAATCTCTACTAGTTTCTTACATCTAACGCAAAGTCTAAAAAACCCAACTTCAAAAGCCCCTCCTTTTACATATATATTTTTAACTATAGACCATTCATGAATATTTGACTGACAAAACTTGTCTTTCATTTTATTCTTATTTAATAATACAATTTAATCTTTATTTCGGTACTTCCCAAAGATATAACCAATACCATACCAAATTAAAAATGCAAAGTAAATAAGAATCTTAGCTATCACTTTATTTTTTTAAAGTTAGCTATTATAGAGCCAATTGAAATAACAGAGAATAGTATAATAAGGAGCATATTAAATTTCTTTATCGCTATCGTAATCTGAATTAATTATTCTTAAAATAATATAAGCTAATGTAGCTAGTAGTCCTAGAGATGTAAATATAGCAACGTATTTTTCCATGTTTTATAGTTTATTTGTCAGCTTTGTTCTGACAGCAAAGATATAAAATATATTTATTCGCACCACATATAAGCCTGTTTTA